>ERZ773227.1147-NODE-1147-length-19938-cov-3.217020_pt1 | contig 19938 bp, 24 predicted proteins | sample MGYA00580525_ERZ773227 | MGnify/ENA primary metagenome ERZ773227 (study PRJEB29015, sample SAMEA2737782) | human gut metagenome | biome: human gut; feature: human-associated habitat; material: faeces | place: China | collected 2012 ... | reverse complement strand
AAAGTTATCAAAACAACTGGATGAAGCTATCTCTAAAGTACATGCTGGAAAAGTAGTTGGTGGAGCCATTGGTAAAAGTTTTTCGTATATTGATTGGATTGTGTATGATAAAGACTTGTTTATGAAGGTTTTCAACCAATTAAAAAAACAGCTCGATGCAAGTGTCGAACTGTATTATCAAAAATTTTAATGACTTTGAATATCAGCGCAGGCATTGAGCAGGCGCTGTCTTTTCATTCCTACAAGAGGTTTTTCTGGATTTTCTAAAAATCGAGCTAATACATCTGCATCTTTTAATGCTTCACATAATGGTGAGTCAAAAGATTCTTTTTTTGAATGTTGACGAATCGCATATGTGATATCATCGATTTCAGTTGTTTTAAATAAACCACATTCTTTTAAATATTTATATGCATGAAGACTAGATAACTTTGCGTGTTGTGAATGGGGACAATTATCAATAAATTGAGCATAATCATGGAAAAGGGCAGCCACTTTAGCACGTTCTAGATTTGTGCCTCTTGCCATAGCTATGAATGTAATCGAAAGGTCCACATTTGCGGTATGTGTGAGTGCTGCAATTTTTAGATCTTCATTATAAATTTTAGCATATTGACCATATACATATTCTTTAACTTTTTCATATCGCTCTAACATAATAATCCCTCTCTTTCATGAAAAAAGCGCACAATGTGCGCTTGATTCGAACAAATTTCTACGCAGCTGTATCTACAACTGTGACATTGTTAGCTTGTTGACCACGATCACTTTCAACAACATCATAAGTAACAGTTTGTCCTTCTTCTAAAGTTTTAAATCCTTCAGAATTGATTGATGAATAGTGTACGAATACATCTTTTCCATCTTCACTGGTAATGAATCCATAACCTTTTTCAGCGTTAAACCATTTTACTTTACCTGTGCTCATGCCTATACCTCCTGGACTAAGCCAATATCCTTCGACCGTTAAAATAGAAAGTATTTGCATACAATAGCATTTATCACAATCAGAATATGAGTCTAATCCTTAACTGCTTTCATTTTAGCATTTTCTAACAATAATGTCATTCAAAAATAACATTTTTGTATAGTTATTATGTTATATTTTGTTTATAATGAATATATATAAAGGAGGGCATGTGTTTTATGCTTATTCAAGATGATGCTTTACGCAGTGTTATTGCACGTACATTGCGTGTTAAAGAAGAAGAATTAACTGAGGAAATGATGAAGAATCTAGTTCATCTAGAGGTTCAAAATCATGAAATAGAAACTTTAGAAGGTTTACAGTATGCTGAGAATTTAGAGACATTAAATGCAAGCAACAACAAACTACAGACATTAGATCCTATTCGTGATTTACATAACTTGGTTTACTTAGATGTATCACGAAATCAGTTAAGGGACTTACAGGCTTTACATGGCTTTCGACAACTAAAAAAATTAAATGTTTCAAGAAATAACTTATATACAATGGATATTTCAAGCGTTGCAGCCATGATTGATTTAGAAGTATTGAATCTTTCAAAGGCAAAAGTAGATAGCTTGATTTATTTGGAACATTGTAAAAAGTTAGAAGAAGTCCATATTAATACTGAAAATGGACCTTTTAGTTATGCGATTTTGGGAGTACTAAAAAAATTAAAGAAATTAGATATGGGTGGTATGCGATTATTCAATATTGAAGATTTAACATATCTTTCGAATGTTGAAGAATTGGATTTAAATACAAACTTAATGTCTGATTTAAGTCCATTATTATCGATGAAGAACTTAAAGAAATTAAATGTTTCAAACTGTCCGTATTTAAAAGACTATTCGGTATTAAAGGAATTTGAAAATTTAAAATCATTGAATATTTCTTATAACCAACCTGAGCACTTTACCTTCTTAAAGGAATTGAATCATTTAGAATCTTTGTCTATGGAACAATCAGGATTCAAAGACATGTCTTTATTGAATAATTTGGGTGATTTAAAAGAGTTGAATGTTTCTAAGAATCGCTTGAAGAATTTAGAAAAATTCACAAATGTAGAACACTTAGAAACTTTGGATGCGAAGTTCTGTCAATTAACGGAAATTAATTTCTTAAAGAATGCGCATCAATTAAAACATTTGAATCTATTCACTAATCGCATTAAAGACATTCGTATCTTAAAAGATTCAAAGAATATGGTATATTTGAATGTGGGTCGCAATGACATTAAGGACATTACTTGTTTAAAAGATATGAAACAATTAGAAATCATTTCTTTAGAAAACAATAATGTTAAAGATTTAAAACCATTATCTGAACTTACGAATCTATGTGATGTAGATTTATATAATAATGTTATTGAAGATTTAACGCCATTAGAAAATCTTGAATTTATTTCATACTTACGTTTAGATCATAATGCGATTACAGATTTAACGCCATTGTCAAAACTTAAATATTTACGTTCTCTAACATTAAAGGCAAATTACATTACTGATGTGACTCCATTAAAAAATCTAGAGTTATTAGAAGCTCTAAGATTAGATGATAATCCAATTCAGGATACAAGTGTATTAGAGAGTATGGAGTTCTACGAAAAATTTACGAATTAAACAAAATCCCCTTTAAACAAAGGGGATTTACTTCTTTTATATTAAATTATAACTGATTTATGACTTAAAAAATTGAAATTGTGTTTAAAATTTTATCTTCCTCAGTGTTAATCAAGTGTCAATAGGCAACCGTTGTGGTTCGAATGAGCTACCAAACTTGATACGTAGTTTTGATGCGATAGTCATCTGTTCACGTGAGAGTATTGGTAGTACTCTGAATTGTTTTGGATGTTGGTAGCATCCAGGATTTTTTTGTTTTGCTTCGTTAAAAAGAAAAAGCTATCCGAAACCGAATAGCTTTTCCGTATCTGCGGTACACACAAATGTGTTACCAAAATAAATACCAGCAGTGCCTGATACAATGTATCATCACTGAAATTCATCTTTATAATAACATGAATTTCTTTAAAATCAAGTGATTTACAAGGCGATGTTGCTATAGCTTTTACGATTTCAGTGTCAATTCTATCCATTGTTTCATTGGATAACTGTATTTTTCCAATTTGGATCTAATGCATTAATCGATTTCTTAATTCTATATTTACTAATTGTTGTTATAGATAAAATCTTTGCAAATGAATCCTTATTTTTTCCATTAAAATAATCTGTGATATCTTGAAGCATTTGAATAGCATTATTAATAATGTCTGCAATTTCACCAGTTGTATAATGAAATGAACCGTCAGAAGAAATATTCTTGGGGCTGATTATCGTACAATAATGTTCGATCAAAGAATCGTGAAACATGACCGATTGCCCTTCATGATATTTAAAAGTTCCGTTTTCATCCATTAATAAATCTTCTATTATTGCAGAAAAAGTTACAAGATCTTGCATGCTATTCAAAACGTCACTAAATACATTTTAAATTAGTTCATTCCCCAGATTGATATTAGATTTATTGGCTTTAGAGGTTAATGGCAGTACGGTTATTTCTCCAGAATTAGGAGAGTCTTTTTTATTTAGTACTACAGCGAAATGATTTCCACTCAGTTCATTCCCTATAGATGTGCCAAAGTTTACCATAACAATGGTTCCACGTTTATATTTAATGAATCTATTTTTTCTACTAGGATTATTTTCTCTTTTGAAAGCTGCTGCTTGGAAATGTTGCCAACTATCTAAATTGTTGAATTTAGGATTTTTACAATCCTTAATGATATTTTTAATAGTATCGTTACTAGCATCCAAAGATTTACATTTATTACTTATTTCTTGTTCAGTCATCTTATCCCTCCTTTTATTTTTAATATTCAAAATCCAGATATAGCTACATGTATAAATTACTTGTTATCCTTCTTAACTCTTTCATATTCCATTTGTGTTGCATTAAAAAAGCTACCAAGATTAACTCAGTAGCTTTCAATGAATCGGCGCTAAGGCCATAATGTGAATCTAAACGGCGCAAGGCCATAATTCAGTTATATCTTGATTGAAAAGTACTGGATTGTCAATTTTATTGCTTTTCTTAACTTGTGTGAAAGCCTCTATGATACCTTTATCGATTTTATCCATAACACTATCAGGAGCTTTGATTCTTTTGATTGGATCTAGGTGATTATTAATTGTTATTTTGTTTTTTCATCCTATTTATCTCCATTCATTCTTTTATGATCCATTTATGCAAAAGTATAAAAGAAAAGCCACTGAAATAAATCAGTGACTTTCTATATGGCGCAAAGGCCATTGTTCACTAGTATATTACCATCTTGCAAATTTAAAGCCAAAAAATTTACTTTGTAAATAATTCTATTAATTTATTATCAAGTATTGTCATAATTTCATCTGAAACTCTAATTTTCAAAATGGGATCATATTTGTTTATTGGTTTTTGATATATCCACTTTATTTTTTTTCGACGAAGCTGAATTATAAAAATTCTTATCACAACTTCTTAAACCATCTATATGTTCAAATAATGCAGGTTTAATAGTCGCACCAAGCGAATCTAAAATAAAGTCAATCCCTTCACGTCTAGCAAGTTTTGAAGCTGAGACGAAATAGCTATCACCAGAAATTAATATTATTTGGTCAACTTGATGTTTATATGAAAGGGAAGCAATATCTAAACCAATCTTCATATCAACTCCTTTTTGGTCAATATTTAGGATTATATCTGATTCAGATAAATCAGAAAAATTAAGAGTACCGTTACACAACTTTTTAAAAGCTTTTTGGGAAAGATTATAGTTTGCTTGTTGAACAGCAAGTTGTCCTAATCGAATCGCAAATTTACGTTTTTTCTTTAGTTCTTCAAAGAAGGCATTTGTCCATTCATAAGTTGGAGACTTACCTAAATTTACATTTGATTTCGTAAATGGATTATATATTGTTTTATCCACAGGTTCACAGTCGTAATAGAATATTCTATATAGTGAATGATTTACTTTTTCTCCATTGATACGTTCAGTTAAATGTCTTCTACAATATACATCTAATTCATCAGCTCTTTCTTTTGGGGTTAAGTCACCTAGACATGCATAAGCTCTTCTTCTGTAAAAACCACCATCAACAAGAATAGCTGTTTTAATTCCATCGTTATGATTCATTTTTTATATCCTTTCCAAATGAAAAAAGGCCTTAGTCACAACCTAATCCCTTATACTGGGGGTTCCGACTAAGACCGAGTTAACTGATTACTTAACATATCCGTTAAGGTAAATCTATCTTAGCAAAACCGTAATTGGGTGTCAATGATTAATTTGTTAAATTAATCACATATATTTATACCTATTATTGTACGATTAGATTCAATATAAACATCTTATAAGCTATGCGATATATTTATATTATTGAATAAATATAAAGTGTTGCGTTCATTGTGATGTTTGCTTTAAAACTTTATATAAAAGAAATTTATCACTTATATTCTACTACAATATTTAACAGATGGATATTTTAAAATAAAGTGAATATTGAATATTAAATTCATCTAAATTAAATACATATTACACAGTACTTGACAATCCAAGGTAGTGTGTATATCATAATAGCGAAGAGGTGATAATATGCAACCAAGAGCTGTTATATATTGCTCTAAACATGGGGCAACAAAAGAATATGCGCAGTGTTTAGGTAAAAAATACAATCTTCCCGTTATTTCTATCCATCATATTTCAGGTTATTCCTTTCAGAATATTCCTGTATATTTTTGTGGATGGATTCGCAATGGAAAGATAATGGGATTGAATAAAGCATCTAAATTATTTATGTGCGTTCAAGTGATAGGTGTAGGCGCTGTTGAATATAATGAAGCTTATGAACTAAAATTAAAATATAAAAATAAGCTTGTGAATCAAGATTTTAAATATATTCAATCCAGCAAAGGTTTATCATTAAATCCTTTAGAAAAGATGTATGTGGATGTGTTTCAACCATCTTTGATAGGAAAGAGTAAGGGTGTTGCGCATGAATACTCAATTTAAAAAGGGCGTCTTAGAATTGATTGTATTAAAGGCAATTGTGGCCGATGATCTTTATGGATATCAACTTGTATCTAGAATTAATGAAGTGATTCAAGTGAATGAAGGAACGATTTATCCTTTGTTGAAGCGTTTATCGAATGATCATTTATTAGAATCTTATTTAAAAGAATCAACAGAAGGCCCTCCAAGAAAGTATTATCATATCACAAGTCTAGGACTTGCAAGATATGAGGCTTTATTAGAAGAATGGACCAATTTTTCAGAGAGTGTAAATACATATTTGAAGGGAGTGAAATAAAATGTTAAAAAGTGAATTTTTAGATCTATTGAATCAAAAATTATCATTGATCAATGATAAAGAAAAAGAAGATATTATCCTAGAATATGGAACCTATATTGATGACAAGATCGCAAGTGGTGTATCAGAAGAAGAGGCAGTAGCCGGCTTTGGAGATGTGGATGAATTGGCTAAAGAGATTTTGTCTGCCTATAAAATCAATACAGATTCGATGGATCCATTATCAAGTAAAGCTGACAAAACAATTGATAAGGTATATGCGAAGTTGGAGGGAATGTTTTCTAAACTAGGAAATTTTTCGATGAATGAAATCTTTCACATCATATTCGATGCATTTGTACTTGTATTGATTTTGTGGATTGGAAAACTGATTGTGGTAGATCTCTTATGTCGAATTGTGTTGTCTATGATTTTCTCTTTCTTTGCAGGATTCTATGCGATTACAGACTTTATGTTAAGTTTATGTCGTCTTCTATATGTATGTATTGCGATTTATTTCTTTGTGAAGGTCATGACCAAAAGAGTAGAGCGCTATCGTTTACATGCAAATCATGTAGGTGTGATGGATGATATTAAGGAAACGTGGAATGACAATATCAAATCAAATGATTTGCCTCCAACACCAGATCGCCCATTATATCATGAAAGAAAAGTGCGTCATGTTGAATCGGATATATTAAAGGTGATACTCGTTTTCGCAATGATTCCAGTTTCATGCATATTGATTGGTAGTGGTATCGGTTTTGTTGTGATGATTTACGTAAGTATGATGTATGCCACAACCAGTTTAGGACTCTATTGTATAGATATTGCCTTTGTACTAGGAAGCTTGGCTATTCTATTGATGTTATTTCGTGCATGGCCAAAGAAGGTGGATACAAATGCGTAAATTAGGTGTATTACTCGTTGCTTCAATCTTATTATTTGTGTTTGGTGTTGGAACCTTTGTATATGAATTCAGTCAAATTAGTCCCCATCAAATGGATTTGTCTCAAGAAACACAGACAATGACAACTTCAATGCCAAATAGCGCTCGCTTATATACAAAGACGTATTTAAGTTCTGTAGGCGATGTGCGTGTCGTTGTGGATGAAATGGTCGAAGATGATAAGTTACAAGATGATGTGTTGGTAATCACATATCCTAAAATGCTTCATATTGTACAGGATGAAGATCAATTGGATTTGCAGATGGATGATTATAAGATGTCAAAGGATTTTCAAACATTATTTAACACGTTTCGAACAAAATCCTATGATGAATATTATGCGAAAAACAATGAAATTCATATAAGTATTCGTTATGGTAAGGCTTTAAAAGATAAAATTACATTGGTCGATGATTACTATTAAGGAACAGTTTATACTGTTTCTTTTTGATTCTTAACAAGTGTGTTAAAATACTATTATGGTAAAAATGAATAGGGACTGGAATCGTTTATTGAAAATGATTCTTGTAGAAGATAAAAAGAAATCCAATACACGTAAGGTATTAAAAAAGAGTAAAGTGACCAATACACCTTTACATAGAAGACAGGATGTGAAAAAATGAGTGATACAAAAACGATGTCAACAAGTGCTAGATTTGCCCAGATTGTTTCAATACTTAGAAAGCACCACATCCAAAAGGGAATGGATCCCGTTAAGTTTCGTATGATTCTTGAAGATTTGGGACCAACCTTCGTAAAAATTGGCCAAATTATGTCAACAAGACAGGATTTGTTTTCTCAGCGCTATTGTAAAGAATTGATGAAACTTCGCTCACAAGTAACACCAATGCCTTTTTCAACAATTCAACAAATTATCAAAGATACTTATGGTGATATGTTTGATGAAGAATTTGAAAGTATTGATGAAGTCTGTCTTGGTTCAGCATCCATAGCACAGGTACATGCGGCAACTCTAAAGACAAAAGAAAGAGTCGTTTTAAAAGTTCAACGTCCTAAGATTTATGAATGGATGGAACGAGATGTGGCATTGTTGAGAAAAGCTGTAAAAATTTTGAATTTATCGGATATTGTTTCAAGTGTCGTCGATTTAGATATGGTTATCGATGAATTTTGGTATACAGCCAAACAAGAAATGGATTTTACGATTGAAGCACAGTTTGCGAAACGATTTAAGGATGAATATAAAGATTGTAAATTTATTGATGCACCTAGAATTTATGATGAATATACTAGGAAAAATATTCTTGTGATGGAATATGTGGATGGTGTTGAAATCACGGATTCAAAAAAATTAGATGAACTAGGCTATAATCGAAGTGAGATTGCCGATAAATTGGCATTTAATTATATTTCACAGATTATTGAAAATGGTTTCTTTCATGCGGATCCACATTCGGGAAACCTAAGAATTCGTGATAATCAAATCGTATGGATCGACTTTGGAATGATGGGTCTGTTGGATGTGAACGAAAGAGAAACCATGAAATCTGCCGTTCGTGCTATTGCCTTAAAAGATACTCAAAAACTAGTGGATTGTATTTTGATAATTGGAGACTGCAAGAAAGAAATTGATTATTCTGCTTTTTGTAACGACATGGAAAAGTTTATGAATCAATATTTGAGTGTACCTTATGCCGAAATTGATGTCGCAAAACTTGTACAAGATATGTTTTCAATATGTCATGTTTATTCGATTTCTTTGCCAAAAGGCATAAGTATGCTAGCTCGTTCTATGATGACAATTGAAGGAACATTAACGGCTTTAGATCCGAATATGAACACAATGAAGATTGCAATGAGCCATAAATCAAGTTTGACGCAGATTGATTGGGAAAAAGAAATCAAATCAGGTATAAAACGTAGTGTAGATGCATTATCACATTCTATTGATATTCCAGTACAGGCAAGTGATGTATTAAGAATGGTTCAAAGAGGACAGATAAAAGTGAACTTGAATTTAATGGGCTCACAAGCTCCATTGGCTAAAATAGATCAGATGGTGAATCGATTGATAGTATGCGTATTGATTGCGGCATTAGTTGTTGGATCAAGTTTAATTTGTACTACAAAGATGAAACCTATGATTATGGGAATACCTGCCATTGGATTTATTGGATATATTATTGCGATTGGTATGAGTGTCTGGTTATTCTTCAAAATGTTATTTTTACATAGAAAGAACAAGTCGTTTTAAAAGGGGATATAAGATGAAAAAAGGAAAAACAGTAGTGGCATCCTTATTAATAGTATTTGTCACTTTAGGACTTGATCAATGGACGAAATGGGCTATTGTGAAGTCAATCAAATTAAATGAAACCGTGGAAATGATCAAACATTTCTTTTACTTGACATATGTTCAAAATACTGGAGCTGGATTTAGTATGTTTGCACAAGCTGGAATGGGCTTTTTTGCAGCACTAACTATTATTGCACTTGTTGGAATGGTATATATGTTTTTTAAAACAAATGATTCACGCTATCAAATATGCCTATCTCTAGTATTTTCAGGAGCTATTGGCAATTTTATTGATCGTATGAGCCTAGGATATGTTAGAGACTTTTTTAGTTTCTATATTTTTGGTTATCCATTTCCCGTATTTAATGTGGCGGACATTTGCATAACAGTAGGAATTGCATTAATATTAATCAGTATGTTTGTAGATGATAAGAAGGAGCAAGAGAGATGGAAAAAAGAATCCTAAAAATAGATGAAGATACAAAATTAGATCGTTTAGATAAAGTTCTAGCTGAAAAGCTGGATTTTTCACGCAAAAGAATCAAAGATTTATTAGATGAAGGAAATGTCTTAGTGAATCAAAAAGTTATGAAGGCGAGTTATAAAGTTTGTGTTGGAGACGAAATTGAAGTTTCAATTCCTGAACTTGATTCAACTCAAGTACTTCCAGAACCAATTGATTTAGACATTGTTTATGAAGATCATGATATTATTGTCATTAATAAACCAAAGGGTATGGTTGTTCATCCGGCACCAGGACATTATTCAGGGACATTAGTAAATGCTCTTTTATATCATTGTAAAGATTTGAGTGGTATAAATGGTGTGATGCGACCAGGTATTGTACATCGTATTGATAAAGATACATCTGGTCTTTTGGTTGTTGCCAAAAATGATAAGGCGCACGAGTCATTGAGTCAGCAATTACAGGATAAGACATGTCATCGTGAATATGTTGCCATAGTGCATAAACCATTTACACACGAATATGGTACGATTCATGCACCAATAGGACGTGATGAAAAGGATCGTCAAAAAATGGCAGTTACAGCTAATAATTCTAAGGATGCGATCACACATTTTAATGTATTAGAGAACTTCAGCAAGTTTGCGTACATTAAATGTCAATTAGAAACGGGTAGAACTCATCAAATTCGTGTACATATGCAATATATTGAACATCCAATTGCAGGAGATCCAAAATATGGTCCTAGAAAAACAATTCAAGCCAATGGCCAGTTATTGCATGCATGCGCCTTGGAATTTGTTCATCCAACAACACATGAAAAGATGCACTTTGAAGTACCATTAGAACCAACATTTGAAAAAGTATTAAATGAACTTAGAGAAGGGGAAGAATAATGCGTAAAGATGTATTGAGTTGGGATCAGTATTTTATGGGTATGGCACATTTGAGTGCTATGCGTTCAAAAGATCCAAATACGCGTGTAGGAGCTTGTATTGTCAATCCACAAAAAAGAGTGGTTGGACTAGGCTATAATGGTTTTCCTTATGGATGTGAAGATGAGGATTTTCCATGGGAAAGAGACGGAGAATTTTTAGATACAAAATATCCATATGTTGTACATGCTGAATTGAATGCAATCTTAAATAGTATTCAAGATCTTCATGGCTGTACATTATATGTTTCTTTATTTCCATGTAACGAATGTGCAAAAGCCATTATTCAAGCTGGCATTACTTGTGTTGTATATGAAAGTGACAAGTATGATGGTACAGAAGGAAATATCGCCAGTAAGCGTATGTTTCATGATGCGGGTGTAAAATTGATTCAACTTCCGTATGATATTCAGGTTGAAACAAAAATCAATAATCGTTAAAGAAGTAACTTATGTTACTTCTTTTGCGTTTAGCATTTTATAGAAGCCGTTCAAAAGATGTATGAAGATAAAAAGTGCTATTATTCCATAGCGCAAAATGATCGAAGAAGGCGTTAAACACCGATTTTTTGAGTATTTTTAAAATGAAGCTTTGCCACTTGGTAAAGCTTTTCTTTACCGAATTTTTCTACGAATTTTTTGCCACATGCATCCACCTTGCTTCCAGCCCCTTTTTCAAATTTGAAATCATATTTTTCTTCCATAAGATCCCAAGTTTCCAAAAATGCATTTCGAGCTAAGATGCTTGCACAGGCTACAGCCAAATATTTATTTTCTGCCTTAGTTTCAAAAGTAATACCTTTGATAACTTCAGGGAATCCTTGTAAATATCGATAGTAGCTTTTTTCTTGTACAAACTGGTCGATTATGATTTGTTTAGGAAGTGTGTATCCTTTATGGATTAGATTTACATAGGCCTGGTTGTGCAAACGACATTTCATATCTACCATGTTACAAGAATCATGCATGTCATTATATTTTGAATTGGGTACAATCAAGATACTGTGTGGACACAATTCTTTAATAATAGGAGCTAATTTACGAATTTTAATATCATCGACTTGTTTAGAATCTTGAATTCCCAAATGAGCAAGCTTTTCTCTTGCTTTTTTTGTGACAATACAGCTTGCCACGACAACTGGACCAAAATAATCGCCAGTACCTACTTCATCGCTTCCAGCTTGATCATATGCTTCTTTTTTACTTTCTTTTTTCTTTTCAGGTTCTAGCCAACTTAAATCAGCTCCCTGAAAAACGACTTTACCACTTGTATAAGCTGTAATTGTACACTCTTTTGTCTTGATTTGATAATACGTATGTTGAGGTGTACTTTCATTTAATATAAATGGGGTTAATCGATTTTTTAATTGGATTATTTCCTCTTTTGTCATTTTCTTTGTCAATGTTGCCATTTTAATCACCTTATTTAGTTTACCATAGTTTTTGTGTTAAAATGGTTAGGAATGGAGCGTTTTATGAAACAAAATTTTAGAGATGAACTAAATCAGGCAATTGATTTCTCAAGTGTACTAACTCAGATTTCTGCATTTTCAAGTTTTTCTTGTTCCAAAGAAAAGATTTTAAATGCATTGCCTCAATTTAATAAATTAGAAATACAAGAACAATTAAATTATGCCAAAGAAGCAATTCAGTTTGAACAAAAAGGGTTGTTACTATCGTTATCAGGTGCAAATGATATTTCTTTACCTGTTTCGAAGGCAACTAAACAAATGACTTTAACAAGCAAAGAATTGATTTCTATCTATCATTTTTTAACCGCAGTCAAACAGGCTAAACAAAGTTTGGATTCTACGGAATTTAGTGAATTGACAAATCTAGCTCAATCTATGGAGGGTTGTTCTCGTTTAATGGATTCAATCATTTCAAAAATTGATTTGACAGGTTCAGTAAAAGAAGATGCTACTCCTGCTTTAAAAAGTATGCATAAGGCATTGGTTGATACGCGTCTTGTTCTACAATCAAAATCTAGACAGTTTTTAAAAAAGAATAGTTCTAAATTGATGGAAAATATGACGACAACTGTTTCTGGGCGTGTTGTTGTTTTGGTACGTGCCCAAGATAAAAATGCCTTTGGCGGTATGATTCACGGACAATCTAGTTCAGGTCTTGCCTACTATGTTGAACCATCAAGCTTTGTATCGGATAATAATGAGATTTCTTCTTTACAAATTCGTATTGAAGAAGAAAAGAAGCGTATTTGTAAAGAATTGTCTTTACAAGTTAAAAAAAATGCCTTGGCATTAACTTCTGCATTAGAAACATTAACTGTAATTGATGTAGCTTTCACAAAGGCAAAATGGGCTGTGTGCCATGATGGATGCATTCCATCGTTACAATCTAGAGATCATTCTTTATATTTAGAACATGCTAAACATCCATTGATTGATGAAAAGAAAGTGGTATGCAATACATATGAATTAAATGATCGACAGGCATGTTTGATGATTTCAGGACCGAATATGGGTGGTAAAACAGTTACATTAAAAACAATTGGCTTGTTTGTTGCACTAGCCCATGCTGCTTTTCCGGTGCTTTGCCACAAAGCCATTTTACCATTCTATCAATCGATGTATTTTGATATTGGAGATCGTCAATCTATTGAAAATAATTTATCTACATTTTCAAGTCATATTTCAAGATTATCAAATATTTGTCAAATGAGTGATGAAAATAGCTTTATTTTATTAGATGAAATTGGTAATGGTACAGATCCTTTAGAAGGAGCTAGTCTTGCGGTTGCGATATTAGAGTATTTGATTTCTAAGAAAAGTACGATTATTACTTCAACTCACTATTCACAAGTTAAAACGTATGGAAAGGCAAATGAGGCTGTTTTAGTTTCTAGTGTAGAATTTAATCCAGAAACACTTAAGCCGACTTATAAATATATTCCGGGCGTATCCGGTGCGAGTTATGCTTTTCATATCGCAAGAGAATATCATTTAGAAGAAACAATTTTAGCAAGAGCGGCTTTTTTAAAGGATGAAAATGAAAAACAGACGGAAAAAGAGTTGGAAAAATTAGAAAAGCTTCAAAATGATGTTTTGAAACAGAAAGAGCGTTTTAATTTGTTGATAGAAGATGCGCATCGTGTTCAAAAAGAAGCTTATGAAAAAGAAAAAGAAATTGAAAAGCGTAAAGCTGAATTGGATACCACATATCAAGAACAATTAAATGAGATGCTAGAAAAGAAAAAAGCACAGGCCAAAGAAATTCTGACTGTACTTCGCAAGGAAAAAACGGGTAAACAACATAAACAAATTGAAAAGATGCATGAATTGGATCTTTTAAATGATAATATGCTTGAGATGGAAGTGGAAGAAAAGAAAGAATTTAAAGTGGGTGACTATGTCAAGATTATAGGCTTGAATTCACATGGAGAAATTGTAGATATTCGAAGAAATGAAGCCACAGTTTTAACGAATGGAATGAAGATGAAAGTGAAGCTTTCAAAGTTGGAGCCTATGCATAAACCGCAAATCAAAAAAACAACATATAAAGCGCATGTTGAATCCGTATCGAATCGTTTTCCTTTAGAATTGAATTTAATTGGAATGCGTGTTGAAGAAGGTATTGCAGCTTTAGATAAATATTTAGATCAGGCTGTTGTAAAACACATAAAACAAGTTCGTATTATTCATGGTATGGGTACGGGTGCTTTGCGTACAGCTGTATGGAAGGATTTAAAGAAACAGCCAAATGTTTCTAAATTTACAAGTGCAGGTCCAAGCGAAGGTGGACTTGGCGCAACAATTGTCATATTAAAGTAGGGGATAAAATGAGTGTTTCTAAACATTTACAAGATAAATTGGCATTACTTCCAGATTCACCTGGTTGTTATATCATGAAAGATGAGCATCAAAATATTTTGTATGTAGGAAAAGCTAAAGTTTTAAAAAATCGTGTACGATCTTATTTTCATGGTACACATAACAATAAGACAACGCGTTTGGTTTCGCATATTCGAGACTTTGAATTTATTGTAACGGGTAGTGAAAAAGAGGCTTTATTATTGGAAATCAATTTAATTAAGAAGCATACACCTCCATATAATATTATGTTTATGGATGACAAGACATATCCATATATTGAGATCACAAAGGAAAATAATTTTGTGGTTCGTACAACGCGTAATATAAAAAATAAGAAGAATGAATATTTTGGCCCTTATCCAAGTAGTCAATCGGCTTATGAAATTGTTAAGTTGATTAATCAAATCTTTTGCGTACGTAAATGCCGTCATATTCCAGATAGTCCATGTTTGTACTATCATATGCACCAGTGTTTAGGACCTTGCATTAATGATATTGATCCTAAGGAAAATGAGAAGACGCGTAAAAAAATTAAAAAATTCTTGCAGGGTGATACAAAAGAGGTCATGGATTCTTTGCAATCTAAAATGTTAGAGGCGAGTGAAAATTTACAGTTTGAAAAGGCACAAGAAATCTATAATACGATTCAGGCGTTACAGCATGTTATTGAAAAACAAACAATCGACTTTAAAGATCGAGCGAATCGTGATGTTTTTGGATATTATGTGGATTCGGGTTACATTTCTTTTCAAGGGTTCTTTATTCGTCAAGGTAAATTGTTGGAAAGAAATATGTCTATTACACCTTTGTATGAAGATGAGATGGATGCCTTTACAAGTTTTATTGTGCAATATTATGAGAAAAATGTTGTGCCTAAAGAAATTTTGGTTCCTGAAGGTACGCCGGTAGATGTTTTAAAAGAAGCTTTAAATACGAATGTACATATTCCTGTTCGTGGAGAAAAGAAAAAGTTGATTGATTTGGTGTACAAAAATGCGAAAGAAGCGCATGAACAAAAGTTTAAACTGGTATTTCGTAAGGATAACGAATTAAAAAAGGCCAATGATATGTTGGGTGAGATTTTTAAGACGGATATTCATACTGTAGAAATGTTTGATAACTCACATATTCAAGGTACGTTTAATGTTAGTGGTTTAGTTGTTTTTAAGGATGGAATTCCTGATAAAAATTCGTATCGTCATTATAAATTGGATGGTTACAGAAGCGATGTCGATAGTATGAAAGAAGTTATTTATCGAAGATACTTCAGGTTGTTAAAAGAGCATCAGCCAATGCCCGATTTATTATTGGTGGATGGTGGTGCCTTACAGATCAATGCTGCCAAAGAAATTATAGATATGTTACAACTTAATTTACGCGTTGCAGGTTTAGTGAAGGATGATAAGCATGCGACAAGAGCTTTAATGGATTCAAATCTTAATGAAATTCCAATAGATTCAAAGTCTAGTTTATTCTTTTTATTGACACGTATGCAGGATGAAGTGCATCGTTTTGCGATTTCGTATCATAGAAAACTTAGAGATCAGTCTATGACCAAATCGGTATTGGATACGGTGAGTGGAATTGGACCAAAGCGTAAGAAAGAATTGTTGAAGCATTTTAAGAGTATGAAACAAATGCGCCAGGCGAGTGTTGAAGAAATAGCTACAGTAATTCCTGAAAATGTTGCTAAGATTCTTTATGCTCGTTTGCATGAGCATTGATAGTCTAGTATAATATTTGGCGTGAGGTACTTATTTTGATTAGTAAAAAAGAATTGCGAGCACGTGTTCTTTTGATTGTGGTTTGTTTTGCGATAGGATGTTATTGCCTATACTACATGGATAAATCATATGATCCTTTAGCTCGATATCCTTATACCAACGATGAGAATCGCGATATTATTCTAGAATATTTGGATAGTGATGATATTGATTATTTAGTCAATCAACACATTACGCCAGATAAATTTATGGATTTTATCGAGTTGAGTGATTTTGATTTAAAAAACACGTTATATTATAAAGAGGCAAAGGATACGCAGGATGCCGATAATGAATATATTGTCAATTTCGTAAATCGTTTTCGAAAAAAATTTTCGTATGAATCTTTAAAAGAATTATTATCCCACTATTCTTATATTGATTTAACAACTTTTTATGAGAATGAAGCCGTATTATATTCAAATCTTAGATTGGTGACGGATCCGACAAATCCTTATACCGTTTTAAACCAGGAGAATACAGTCTATAAGTATGCTCCAGAAAATTTAGTTTCTTTTAATGGTGTTTATGTACAGAGTGCTATGGTTGATGATTTGGCGAATATGTTGGATGCTTATAAATCCGTAATGGACGAACAAGATCAGCTTAGTATTTCAAGTGGATATTTAAATTATGAAGAAATATTAGATTTATATGTCAATGCTTCAAAAGAATTTAGTGGTATTGATAATTATATGTTTAGTGCTGGTAAAAATGAGCAGCAGCTAGGCTATACAATTGTTTTAAATGGACAAGATGAGTGGATCAACCTTTGTAAACTTTATTTAAATGAAGATCTGGATTACACACAGGTACAGGAAGAATTATCTAAAGAAAACCAGAATCGTGTTGAATGGCTCCTTGAAAATGCGTATCGATATGGTTTTGTGGTGCGTTATGAAATGGGTCAGGAAAAAAAGACAGGACATTGGTATCAACCTTTTGTGTTGCGTTATGTGGGTGTAAATACCGCAAAAGCTATGCACGATAGTAATAAGAGTATGGAGCAAATGACTTTTAAGGATGAATTGGAGTAAAAAAGTTTATGAAAATAGTTGTTGTGAGTGATTCGCATGGAAGAAATGATATATTAAATTTGATTCGCGAAAAACATCCTGAAGCAAGATTATTTATTCATTGTGGAGATCTTGAGGATGATCCAATGAATTATCCGGGCTATATTATTGTTCGTGGCAATAATGATTATTTTGGTCGTTTTGAAGATCAGCGTATTATTCCGATTGGAAAGCATCGTATCTTTGTTACGCATTCACATCGTTTCTCTTATTTTTCAAGATGTGAACAATTAGCAAATCGAGCAAAAGAATTGGATTGTGACATTGTTTGTTTTGGACATACACACGTAGCTTATTTTGATCAAGTTGATGGTGTAGTATTATTGAATCCAGGATCTTTATCGCATTCAAGGGATGGAAAACCTTGTAGTTATGCGGTTTTAGATATAGATGAAAATCATGTTTCGGTTGACTTTAAGTTTGAACCGGAATGGTAAGAAAGAAGGAAGTTTATGTATAAAATTAGTGAGCTATATGATTTAAATCACACTTTAGCAAAGGATTATTTATCGCAATTTGAATATCCTTGGCAGGCATTGTCTGGAATCAAAGAATTGATTTTAGAATTAGGTAAAAATTTAGGCGAAGATTATGTAGAAGTAAAAGAGCAGGTTTGGGTTCATAAAAGTGCACATGTTTTTGAAAGTGCTTATTTAGGAGCTCCATGCATTATTGGCCCTGAAACTGAAGTTCGTCATTGTGCTTTTATTCGGGGTAGTGCCTTGGTTGGCGCAAATTGTGTTGTAGGAAATAGTGTTGAATTAAAAAATTGCATTTTATTTGATAATGTTGAGACACCACACTATAACTATGTTGGGGATAGTATTTTAGGATATCATTCTCATTTAGGTGCTGGTGGTATCACAAGTAATTTGAAGAGTGCTAGAGATAATATTATCTTAAGAAGAAAAGATGAAAATTATAATGTGGTTGAAGAATTTGAAACAGGATTAAGAAAAATTGGTGCTTTCATGGGTGACTATGTAGAGGTTGGATGTAATTCTGTGCTTTGTCCAGGAACTATTATTGGTCCACATACAAATGTATATCCTTTATCTCGTGTGCGTGGTCAGATTGCGGCAAATTCTATCTTTAAGGATGCGACACATATTTCGTTAAAAGATTAATCTTACTGACTTGTAATTTTACAAGTCTTTTTTCTTATGGTAATGTTTAGGTATGAAAAAGTTTGTTAAGTTTATATTTAAATTATTGTTGATTTTAGTGATTGCCTTTGTAGGAATCTTTTTTGGCAAAGGATATTGGGGCTATTTAGAACTTACATCTTCTAAATCAGTAGATCAAGCTGTGAGTGAAGTTACATCAAGCCCATATTTTGTAGGATATGATGATATTTCACCAGAACTTATTCGAGCGACTGTTGCGATAGAAGATCGTCGCTTTTATGATCATAGTGGTGTAGACTATATTGGTCTAGTTCGTGCGGCTGTATCTCAATTTGATAATGATTTATTAAAGAGTGGAGGATCTACAATAACGCAGCAATTGGCTAAAAATCTGTATGGTATGTTTGATGGTTCTTGGGATCGTAAAAGTACTGAATTTTTTATAGCTCGCTATTTAGAGAAACATTATTCAAAAAATGAAATTCTAGCGCTTTATGTCAATGTGATCAATTATGGAAATAATTATACGGGTATCTATGAGGCAAGCATGGGATATTTTGATACAGATCCTGAGGATTTGACAATAGCGCAGGCTTCTTTACTGGCGGGTATACCGCAATTGCCAAACAATTATGAGTTAGTTTATCATTTTGCCCAAGCCAAACAAAAACAATATGCCGTATTAAAGGCAATGGCTGATTGTGGTTATATATCAGAAAGTGATATAGCGACCTATTATAATGCATCTGTTTAAATGGATGCATTTTTTTCATCTTTTCTAGAATTTGTTGAAAAAATTACGTATAAGAGTATGTAGGAAAATGCCTACTAGAAATGAGGTGCTGATGCGTAGCGCAAATTTATTAAATGATTTCGCCTTCAAGTATGTTTTTGGTGAAGATTGTAAAGAGGCCAATGATGCCTTAAAATCATTACTTACGGTATTTTTAGAAAGGAGTGTGAATAAAGTTGTTGTAAAGAATTCAGAAATGGTAAAAGACTATAGTAAGATGAAAAATCCAAGATTGGATTTATTAGTTGAATTTGATGATCGAACCATGGTGGATTTAGAAATGCAGTTAAGACAAACGCAAGATTATTTGCCGATTCGCTTTAGTTATTATTTGGCTAGACTACATGGATCACAACAATTGGAAGGAAAATACTACAAACAATTAAAGGAAACGATTGTCTTAGTATTCTTTAATGTGAATCTAATTGAAAATGATCGAATGTGTAACA
>ERZ773227.1126-NODE-1126-length-20326-cov-2.709289_pt1 | contig 20326 bp, 14 predicted proteins | sample MGYA00580525_ERZ773227 | MGnify/ENA primary metagenome ERZ773227 (study PRJEB29015, sample SAMEA2737782) | human gut metagenome | biome: human gut; feature: human-associated habitat; material: faeces | place: China | collected 2012 ... | reverse complement strand
GTCCTTTGCTCACTGTAAACGATTACTTATGTTACTTGTCTTTGTCATCGCCATATTTTCCTAGATTATACAATAAACAAGCTATTTTGTCAATTACTTATCTTCTGAAATTATTTTTTTAACCTGTGAAATTGACATATTATTTTTTAATGCCAGTTCAGATAATGTAGAATATTCTACTTTTTCCTTTTCACAACCATATCCAAAGGATTTTTTCACCTGTATTGTACCCAATTTAGTATTTTTTTCTTCAATTTTTCTTTCTAAAATATATCTATTCATTATACTTTCTCTTACGCCAATAGTGGAAGTATACTTAAATATTGTTTCTATAATTTTATTTTTATCTTTTTCTATTATTGAAATATCTATATTTTTAAGTATTAACCACAAATAATAGAAATTTTGATCCGTTTTAAATGCAGTTCCTTTTCTTGAATGATTAACTAGCGACTTCATTTTATCTTTATTGCCATCAGTCAATAAAAGAATTTTATTTGCAAAATTTTTAACATGATCTAATGAAGTAAGAAATTTTTCTGGTGAGTTTTGAGAAATTTCGTTTAATTGTTTTGTCATTTGCGATTTACTAGTCAATCTAGCACAAAGTCTTTCATTACGAGTATAAATATTTAAAACCGAATTTAAATCCGTGTGTCTAGATAATTTAAAATCAATATATGCTAAAGAAGTAATTAATTCTTCAATCTTCATTCTTTGATCTCTGGCTCTGAATACTTTCGTATGATATTTAGAGGCTAATTCTTTAACTTTCAAAATAATCCGTTTATCAAGATATGCATTCCACATTTCAAAAGTATTGTCTTTAATGGGATAAGGTTTACTGTTAAGGCGCAAAAACAAATCAATTGGGCTAAAATCTGGATTTTGTTGTCCATCAATTTCTATAATATCCATAGCAAAATCTAAAATACGATTGTTAAAATCTTCTGGAAGATCTTCGATTGTTTTTCCTTTCAATTCTTTTAATATTTTGAGCTGAGATAATCTAAAACAGTTTTTAATCGAATATTGTGTTTTTCGGTTTTCATCAATATATGGTTTACCTAAAAAGCCAAGAATAGTTAATAAACGTTGTTGACCATCAATTACTTCTTTTGTTCCATCCTCTCTTTTGTAAATAAATAATGGTGGAATATTAATGCCAAGAAGTATACTTTCCATTAAATATGAAGATTTATTTGTATTCTTCACTTCAGATCTTTGGTAATTTGGACGAATTAAAAATCTTGATTTACCAATATCTCGCATAATATCTACAATGGAAAGTGTTTCTGGAAGAGCCTTATTGATTTTATATTTATTAAATTCTTCTTTTTGTGTAGATGGCATATCATTTGAATTTTTATTACGAATATATTTTGAAAAATCGTAATCAAAATACTTCGAAAAAATATTTCCCAAGAATATGTATCTGTTCATTATTGCACCGTAATAGTGCGATCCAGTTGGCTCAAACAATTCTGTATAAAGTCTCTGAGGATTATTATTAATTTTATCCCAAATTCGATCTGTTCTATCGTTTTTTATCATTTCAATTATTTTTCTTTCATCATCTTTTTGAATGAGAAGATTATTAGATAATGCTATATTTACTATCCAATATAAGCATTCATAAAATAATTGGCTGCTTTTAATGTCAATATTTGATTCTTCTATTAATTCTGTAAACTCGCCTAAAATTTGGATTATTTTTGTAAACTTATTTAATTCTTGCACAGAATCATTATCGGCAACATTATTAAAATACGTTTTTCTAATTAAGTCGGTTTTAGAAGATTTTGCAAATTCATAAATTGTCAAATATTCCATGCTTATTAACTCTCTAATTATTGCAGTAAGGATGTTTATCTTATCTCGTTTATTTTCCTTTTTTTTACTTCTAGGCAAAATAATTGAACATAAATATGAAAATAATTCATGATTATCTTTTAACTGGTTCGAAAGAGAATTAGTTAAAGGATCATCTATAAATATTGCTCGTTCAATATCATATTTTTGTAATGGTGTAATTCCAGAATTATATCTTCTAAATATTTCTTTTTTTATTTTATCTTCTTTAAGCTCGTCTAACCTTGGTTCATTTACAACCTCATATTGTAAAATTCGAATACGAGTATCTTCAAAAGAATTCCGTATTTCCTCATCTATTTGACTGTATTTTAAACCAGCTAATTGTTTTAGGTTATGTAATCCTTTATCTTTTAAAATCAACTTGTCTTTTAAAAAATTATTAATCGTTTCAAATCTTTGTCTACCATCAATAACTTCATTATCTGTTTTGGTTTGAAATAATACAAGTGGGGGAATTTCCGTCCCAAGTAATATACTTTCTATAAAATATGTCGCCTTTTCATCATCCCAAACGTAATTGCGTTGGAAATATGGCTTGTAGTTAATTTTATCAAAATATCTAGGATTATCGAAAATTGTGCTGATACTTTTTACAATATTTTGAATTTTTAGCTTTTCTCGAAATATTTCATCTACATCTGTGTAATCTAATTGATATTCATCCATTTTAGTTACCTCCCTATTTTTTCTCTAGATTTTATTTTTGCAGTTGAAAATTGTTTTTCTCTTTCCGAAATTACTGTCCCTTGAAAAAATAATTCATTATTGTAATTTTTTCGTGATTTCACCAATCCATCTAAAGCAAAGCGAAAGACATATTGCCATGATTTATTTGCAAATGCTGATTTAATCTGATGCATTGCAGGTAGCCATTCGTATATATATCTACATTCATCAAATACAGTCAAATCCACAAACATATGGTTATGTTTCGCAGTATAGTCATACCGATAATTTATCTTGTTATTATAATGCATTGGATATATTAATTGATTTAAAACTATATCAAAAAACATGTTTTTATGTACAGTATCTAGGAATTTATAAATCTGCCCACTTTCAAAATAATCAGTTATCGCTTTTAAACTATTATCTATATTTATCTTTCCTTGTTGCATTTTTATTAAGACCTTAAAACAATAAAATAAATCATCTAAAGAGCCGATATCATTAAAGAACAAATCAAATATTTTTGAGTGAACATCATTATCTTCTAAAAATTTAGCTGAAAAAATCATTTTAGCTAAATTGTTATTTTTAGCTTGTTGAAATAATGAAGAATAATTTTCTTCTTGATTAGTATTTTCCTTGAATAATTTAGAAAAGTATGTATTAGTTCTTATTTTTTGTATAGGAACTAGAATTGAGCCTAAGTCTCGTATTACATTTGAAATAAAATCACTATAATGCTCGTCAAAATTATTTTTTACTTGTTGTAATAATCGTTTATATTCTATATTGCAAATACTTTTATCAATTAGTTTAATTTCCTCTGCATTTTCTTTTTTGAAATATAGATAAAATGCAATAAACTTACATAGTTCTTGATTATCTGCAGATAAATCAGGAGCTGAAAAATTTGTTATCAAAACCCCAATTGATTCTAATCGATTATATTGAAATAAGGTCCTGATACTTTTTAAACTATGTTGTTCCGATATTAGAGTACTACATGCATCAAAATATACAATATCAAATGATTTTGGTGTATTAATGAAAAAAGAATCTATTTTTTGCTTAATAATGCGTGGCTGAGGATAAAATCCTTGATCATATGTTTTTAATGCAGCATCATAACAACTTTTATTGTTTTCAAAAGCCCATATATTTTGCGGTAATATTCCTAAATTTGTAAATTCTTTAAAATCATTATCAGGTTCAGGTCCACATAAATAGCATACAGTTAGTTCTTCTGGGCTCTTTTTTTTCACTTTAACATCATGAAGTTTTTCCCAGTCAATAATGTATTTAAAATCGATTTCTTCAATTTCTTTTTTTGTGTCTGAAATCTCCTCTTTTGATTGAAAATAATCATAAACACTTCTAACATAATTTCGTTGGACAATTGCTGACGATTGTCGATTAAGTGTTAAATTTTCAACTGCATTTTGTATTATTAAATGTCGTGCTTTCATTTTTGTTGGTTGATTATACGTATACATCATTCCACTCCTAACGCTTTAAACACTGCATCTTCTGCATTGTTAAAGAATATTAGATTAAAACATCCAACAAGTTCTGGTGGTACACTTCCTAAATCTACTGCAGAAGTGATTGGTAATAACACTTTCTTTGCACCAGAATCTAAACATACTTGTAAAGTATTTGCCAAGTTTTCGACCTTTGATACAGTACCACTCACACTAATATCACCAAGTACAGCTAATGAACTTACGGTTGGCTTTTGAATTGCTATTGAACATAATGCTATTAATGTTGGTAATGATAAAGTACTTGTCATTCCAATACCTTGTAAGTCTTGATATTGAATAATATAGTCTTTTGTTGTTGTACTAATAGATTGACTAATACGATTTCCATTTGCCTTTAAATAATTAAATGCATTTTGCGTACTCTCTCTAGCTTCTCTATCACTACCCAATCCATTACAAGTGAATTTACCATTTCCAGGAAGCAATTGAGATTCCAATCTAAATAAACCAATCATACCTGATTTACCAGTAGATACTGTATATACTTGTCCAGGATTACACATACCTTCTGGAATCAATGTACTAGATCCTTGTTCTGGTACAGATACATATTTTTCTTCAAATGTTTCATTATCAATATAAGAGAAATTGACATCATAAAATTCCATACCACCAATTTTCTTCAATTGTTCTTTAACACGTCTTCTCATTTCCAAAGCTAAACGAAGAATTTCTTCCAATTCATCCTTTGAATATTCTCCATCAGGATATAGTAACTTAACAAGTCCAGAAACCGTCTTTCTTACCGCAATGGTATCTCTTTGGTTTAAGTTTTTACCTAATTTAAAATACTTGTCTAACGCATCACTTTCCTGAGATTTTCTTAGTTCACGAATAAATTCTGCAAAATAATCCGTAATAAAACCATAGTCATCCGTAAAGTGTTCGGGTCTAAATTTAGGTACTTCCCACCCAGGTAAGTAACAATGAATACGGTCTAAGAAAGCTGTATCTGTAGCCATTTCAGGTGGAAATGGATCGAATAAAGAAGATGTTTTCAATAACACATCCACACTTTGATTAATATTACCCACAAAAACCATAGATGCACTGGCAGCCTTTTCTTCTTTGCCACGGGCAAAAGATCCAGATGCCATATAATCCTTCATGATTTGAATGCCATCTTTATCTTTAAATTTAATACCCGCCACTTCATCAAAAGCTATACAATCCCATAAACCAACTAATCCAACAGTACGTTTACTCATATTGTAAAATAAGTTAGCGACTGTTGTTTGACCACCAGATACTAGAATACTATTTGGTGAAATCTCTTTATAAATATGAGACTTACCCGTACTTCTAGGACCCAACTCACATAAGTTATAGTTATTTTCTACTAAAGGTACTAAACGAAGCAACAACAACCATTTTTCTTTTTCATTCAATTGATCAGGTTCCATACCAATCGAACGAAGTAAAACATCCATCCATTCTTCTTTTGAAAAAGATTTACGACCTTCTTTTAAATCATGGATATCTACATGAGGCATTTGGATTGGTGTAAGTTTGGTAATCTTAATAGGATTTGAATGCTTATCCTGCTCATTAAAAACATATTCCAATTGAACAATGCACCAAATGCCACCACATAATAAACGATCATACTTTTCAGGATATTCACTCGAAATTGGAATACCTGTAATACCTAGATTTGAAAAATCAGCTACATATTGATCTGTACGAATATTTAAATTGATTGTGATTTTATCTATAACTGTATACATTCCTTTAGAACGCAATACAGACAATGTTTTCTGTGCTTCATCTGGACGAACAAAATTATCCGCAAGAATCTTTTTAACCTTTTCAATTCCTTGAGAAATAATTTGTTCATCATCCGAACCACAATATTGACCAAGAAGGAACTCAAGCACATAGACAGGAACATTGGCACCCTCTTTAATTTTCTTTGTTAAATCTTTTCGAACTATTTTGCCATCAAAGTTAGAACGTAACTTTGCTTTTATCTCTTCTCTATCCGTCATAAAGAACCTCCTAATTAATTTCAATCAAACAATAATATTCATCATCATGCATTAGAATTTACCTATACATATTTTTTAAATACATCTCTCATTTTTAAGATTTTCTCAATACACTCATCCATCAATTGCGGATAATTTGAATGATCCGAGAAATCTAATCCTAAAACATCATGTTTAATTCTTGATGCTTTTTTACCATCTAGTCTTTCCCATGAAAAACTCATTTGTAGTGTATTCTCAATCTTTTCTTTATCTTCATAAATATGATCAAACAAATTTTTGTTGTCTAGAATATACAATTCTAGAACGATCTTATTCTCTTTATTGACTAAGTTTATAGCTAAATGAGCCTCACTCGTACCAATTGCAACATCATACCAATGATCCGTTGTAGGTTTTCTAACACTAAATGGCTTCCCCTTCCCAACTATGACTGTATTAAATTCTTCCCAGAATATTAAACGTTCATTTTGACTTCGATTTAATTCCTTATCCGAATAGTTTTGTTTCGATGTCTTTGTAAAATTATTTGGCTTTTCTACCACCTTGAACATAGGTGCAGGCAAAGAATCATTGATTTTATACGCATGAAGCTCAATCAAAAAGAATCCAATTTCTTCAGATGAATTGTTATTCAACCATTCAATAGCCGCCTTATGTTCTTCTCTAGCCTCTTTGACAATCCAAATAATTGTTTTCGCATCTAAACCAGCTGCATACGTAATGATTTTTCCTAAATGATCATGATTTGTAGCCTCTAATTGATTCTCAATAATCACAATTTGACCAGTAGTTTCATCTTTTGCGACTAAATCACAACGATACGATCCAATATATACTTCTTTATTGATATCCATTAACGTTAAGCCAATCTCATCATCTAAAAGTTTAATATTTTCTTCTTTTGCCAACCAATTTGAAAAATCATATTGTTCATGCTTCCATAAATCACGAACATCCATTTCTGTTAATTTTCCAATTTTTACTGTAGACATATTATTCACCATCCAAACCAAAGAAATCAAAATCACCTATTGCCATCGCAATATCAATCTGCACTTCCTCTTTTATAGGTACTTGTTTACCCTCTTCATCCACAATAACTAAGTAATATGTTTCTGTATTACTGAATTGCTGTGATTTTAAGTTAAACGTACACTTAAATTCCCTATCCTTAGGAATTGTACTTGTCTTATCCGCAATAATTTTTTGTGTATCACTCACTTCATTACCATTAGCATCCGTAATATAAACATTATAAGTACATGGTACATAACTATCTTTAACTGCTTCTTTTTGGTAGAAGCTCAAATTAAAGATCATATTACTAATTTTTCGATTTGAAGAAAGCAAGGCGATACTTACAGGTTTAGTATCATACTTATCCTTATTAATTCTATAAGCCTTATATCCAGTTCTTAAATACTTATATTTAATGATTGGAACACACATTTCTTGTAAGCTTGTACCACCATGAACAAACTTAGTACCACCAGCACACTTAATACGAATATTCTCTCTTGGTGCAAAGCCTAAGAGATTTGCATCATTGTAAATACCTTTGACTGGCATTAAGAAATCTGGGTTTGCCAAATCATTTGTAATTACATAACGACGACCTTGTTCAACAATATCCTTTTTAAATGAAGATCTCTCCATTTTATCTGACTCATTCAATTCCTGATATGTATATAAGAAGCCATGATCTGATGTAATAATGACATTCAGACCATTTAATTCACCACAAATCATATTTACCAAATTCTTAATTTCATGATTAGCACTATAACAAGCATTAAACACTGTTGTTTCATCATTATGACTTGAAGCATCAATCGTATCATGATAAATGTAAATAATATTCTTACCCTTTACAGCCGCACGACGCTCATCACGCTTCATAGAGATCAAATCTTTATATTTAAATGCCACACTATTTTCACTATAAGACTTCAAAATACCATCACGATCACTCATTTCACTTGAATGAGCATCCACTAATACTTTAGTCGAACCATTATTTTCAACCACACTTAAATCTTTATGAGGCAATAATGCAGCCATACCATATTTCGTAATTGTAGGATAAATACCCTGTTGTGCACTGATTTCCACATCCGCTGTCGTTTCTACCTCTAACTGTTTAGCCAAGGCATCCGCAACATCATAACGCATCGCATCTGAAATAATCACAAACACTTTACCATCCACATTACGAACAACGTCTTGATAGAAATTTGTTTGTTGTAAAAGACCAGTAATCTCACCAGTACTTGAAAGATCTTGTTCAATCACAGTATTCCAATTGGAAGCTAATTTATCCAAATACCAATTCTTATATTCTTTTTCAACATAGTCAGCCAAATCCTTGAAAGAATCATCCAAAGAAGGATGTAAATTTTGAAGGCAAATCGAAAAATCAATATGGAATTCACGATATAAAGAATCCATTACATAATAATCACTTGTATACGCATCCCACATCTCTTTGGCAACCACATGATGGAAACTATTCAAATGCGAATCATAGAACTGATTCATTAAAGCCACTTCATAAATACCATCATAGAAATAATCATAATCATCATACCAAGCTGAAGTTCTACGCTTTTCAATCACACTCATAATCGAATTATTATCCATACTACGTTTCGTAACAGCATACATCAATTTAGATAAAATCACCTCATCCAAAATTGGAAGAATATCCGTATCTTCTAAATCTTTGATTTCAAACTGATTAAAACGATCCAATAAAGATAAATTACTTTCTACAAATTCCGCAATACTTCTAAAAGAATTCTTATCTTGGCCATGAATCCAATTAAATACTAAGTCATAACAAAATCCACTATGTATATCCGAATACTTGGATTCAAGTCCAGATAATACATCACTCGACATCGTTCTAGATACAGCGCTTAAGACAACATGATTTACTAAATCATCCATATTCTCAGATCCATGATATCCAGTCGCACTTTCAACCAATGACCAAAATAATGGACTAACTCCATACTTCAATAAATCCATCTTTACGGTATTTTCTAAATCAGCACCAGCCAATAAACTCGACTTAATAATAAGTTCTGGCTCTCTTTCTTTCACACCACAAATAACCGAAAGAATAGACATATATAGAGTCGACTTCTTATCAATAAAACCATCAAAAGATGCCATGGCCTTTCTTCGAGTTGCCGCATTAAAGAATCCCTTAAAATCCTTAACTACATGACGAAGCTCAGCTGTATTCACAATCTGCATTTCCTGCATCAAACGAGAAGTCTTATCCGCACGATACTCTTCACTATATAACTTAATATCCAAAAACCAATCATGTTCTGGATCCACAACCAATGGATTATACACTAAATAATTAGATACCAAATCACTACTTGATAATAACTGTTTAGCAGAAAACAAATGACCAGCCTCTAACACCAATACTTTTGCATTACATAAAGTCAGTGATTCAATTTCATCTAAAAACTCACCATCTTCATCGTTCCAGAAAATGATTCTTCTCTTATAAAATTCATCCAAAGGTTCAGCAAACCTTTTCTCTAATTCTTTTTTAATATCTTCGATAGCCATACCGAACCTCCTATAAATTCATCTATTTAAATTTTACGTCTAAATATTTTTTAATTTAGTTGTAAAACCACCTAAATATAAAGTACATGCCATACTTCTACGTCTAATTTTACGTCTAAACATTTTATTTTTTGTTTATTTAGATGTAAATTAATTCTGCAAAACCCTTTTCGCATATTTTGCAGACTTACCAACCTTAGTTATAACACCTTGCCTATTTAATGAATAGAGAATATTCCTGAGCAATGCCAAACCTCTATTAAACTATTTTGTTTATATTTCACTGAATCATCCTATAAATTAGCATATTCTATACTAAATATATCGTGATTTACTTCTATAATGATTTTGTTTTTCAGTAACTCTCTTTCTTCATCCGTACATTCTGAGTTTATATAAAATGACTCTTTATATTTATCTCTAAGTTTTGTTTTACTTCTAAAAGACAATGAGTTATCATGAACATAAATTAGTAACAAACAATCACCTTTTAGTAATCGTTGTTTTATTTCAATCCAATATTCCTTATCTGTTTCTCCAATAGATAAGCCATAGCAACAAATTAAACTTGATGAGTTAATAATTTCTTTATATCTTTTCATATGTTGCTGCCCACTCTGTGACAACAATCTAGGTTTTAACAAAATGTCACATGCCTCTTCGTTTTCACTCCATTGGGGATTTAGAATTTGATTTGCATCATTAATCCCTATAACCATGTCATCACCCAAAGTGCCATGCAAATAAAATGGCTTATTAAGATACATGTTATAACTGCCACCTGGCTTATTCAATATACTTGCATTAATGATTTCAGTTTCTTTTACATTAAATATTTTTTGAACAGTCTCTGTATAATTAAAACTTATAGGCATGATATGAATATGTTCGGATTTATGATTATCAAATAGCTTTTTTAATTCATCTTTGTCATCCACTCTTTGACATTGACCAATCAATGGAATTATTTTCATCAATAAATCTTTGCTTTTGATATCTATGCTATTCAATTTTGAATTTTCATCAGATAAAAATTTTTCTAAATAAAGGTCTATTTCCATTTTATCTTCATCAAATTTTTCAATATCATCAAAATCTTGAGTTAAAGCACCTAATTTTACTTCATAATCTTTCCAATATTCCAACCTGTCCGTATCATAATCTTCTTTTAATTTTTGAAAAATCAAATTTTTACCTAGTTTTTCATCTTGATCCTCTAAGTGAATTAAATAATCATAAAAATTAGAATACGATGTTTTAAGTCCATAACCTAAATCTAAACCATTTCCAAATAAAATAGATGCCTGCAATGTATATCCTCCTTATTTAATCTTTACTTATAGTTATTTAATTGTAGAATAGCACTAAAATTTGTTACTTCTTCTTAATGTCCTTTTTATTAATTGCTAATACTAATGGAATCGCTGCAGCGGCTATACCACCCAAAAGTTGTCCACCCTTAACTAGTTTAGCTTTTTTCGCATGCTTCTTTGGATTTACTTTCATTTGTTTCTTTTCCATGATTAATAGCCTCCAATAATTGTTCTCCACTAACTTCAATAGCTAGTCCTTCATATTTTGTATTTAATTCTAAACACTCTTTTTTATCTTCTTCAAGCAATTGTATGTCATTATTAAATATGAAATCATAATCATCATCTGAATACATATGTTCAATTGACATTACACTTGAATAATCTAATTCTTTTAGTTTATTGACAGATTCTGAATAAATCGATTCAATAACTTGAGGTTGTTCTATCAATAAATGAGCTGCTGCAATATATTTAGTAGACTCTTTATATAAATTAAATAAATCGACTATTTCATTATATTCCTCAGACTTCTTATTCCAATAATCCTTGTGAGTAAACGCCTTAAATAATTGTAAAACTTGAGATTTAGGAATAACCCCATACTCACTGACTTGCAACTTCAATTCTTTATAAATCTTATCCTGAGCATTAATCAAGTCATGAATGCCATTCTCAATTGCGATTCTTTTACCAGGATCATCATCACTACGCTTTAAAGCTAGATATATTTGTTTTTTACCTGACTCAAGTAAAGCAATACGATTATTCATTTGACCCTTTTGAATATGTTTAACCGACTTACAAATAGACTCTAATAATTCAGTCTGTGATTTTAAAGTACCCTGTACCTGAGCCATTTGAAGTTGTTGAGTCATATCATGAATTGGATTTCCCTGTACAAATGATTCCTTCTTAATACCTAAAGGAGTGACAATCTTATTTTTACCATCATCTCCTTTTTTCATCAAAATAGGCCATAACTTACCCGTCTTCGAATTTTCCATAATCCAAAATTCACCAGATTGAAATTGTTTATCAAATTGTTCTGGTATCTGAACTACATACTCAGTACCAGCCTGTACATTATCCAAAATATCCTTCACATTAACTATTTCTAGTATTTTATTAAGAACATCCTTAAAAGGTATATGCAAATTAGGATCATTTGAACGCACTACTCTATACGTATCATAAACATACTCTTCAGGCAATTCTTTTTTAACTTCTTGGATTTCATTATCCATAGCCAAAACTCCTTAAAAATATTAATTATTATTTTTCACGTTTGTTAAGCTCATCTTGCTTAATATCTAATTCAATTCTATTTTTGATCAAATTTAATTCTATAAAATTATATTGTTTACGAGAAATAATCCAATAATTTGCAACATTTATAATTCCTCGATTTATTTTATGCACTTGTAATGCATTTAATTGTTCAGGAAAGATATCAGCTTGTTTCTGATATTTTTTGTTAGAATCCATTCCATAGTTAGAATCCATTCCATAAAAATATAAACAAATATTTGGTGAAATTGGTAACATAATAACCATTGTTTCACAATTTAATCTTGTAGGATAATAATATGCAATTACCGGATTATCTGACGTAATTAGATGTAAATCTTCTGTTGAAATCACATGGATAATCGGTTGTTCGTGGCTATATGCCATATTAAGAAATTTCTTAAGTTCATTTTTGTTCTCAAACCTAGCATTAAAATATACTCTTCCAAAGTCCAAATTTTCAAGAGTGTTAATACTTGGATGAATTATCATATCTTCTAATCCAAAAACCGCGCCTGCATACATTATTCGGTTAGAATCACTTCTCAAGTATTATAAAATCATGAATTTATAACATATTTCATGATTAATATCTTCTTTTTTTAATATTCCTTTATTAAATTTTTCAACAATCATATTAATATGTGGCATATAATCTGATTCATATTTAGATAAGATACTTTCTAATTTATTGTTATGGTCCTTTTTTGCAGCTTCATAAGAATAGTTGTGAAAACATACTTCATTAATATTTGTCAAAAATGCTTTATTATTCTTCAAATTATATGCATAAACTTTGCCATTTTCATTTTTAAAATTCTTTAGATATGCTCTAGGCACAACATGTTGCTTTTTTCCCATAATCAATCCAATTTTTTAGGTATTTCCTTTATGATTTTTTTGATTTCCATTGCTAAATTATCCAAGTACTTTTGTGCAACATCATGATACAAATCTTCTCTAGTATCATCTAATTTAAAAGCCATCCCTTTTCTTGTTTCTATCAAAATATTTAATAACTTTAGAAAAAAATCTTGTGTATCACTTGTTTTATCTGAAGATAAATTTAAAGAGATTTCATCTTCAAAATCAAATACCAGCTTTATATTATCTTTTCTTTCTATTTTAACATTAATTATTTGTTCCATATAGAGTGCCCCTTTCTTTAAAAGCAATCGATCCACCTTCCAAGTAATTCTCACTTTCTTCATCCCAATTTAAAACACTTTTATCATTAATATTGATTAATTCATTTGTAAACATACTACCTTGATATGTATCATATATATTGTTTGAAGATTTTTTTAAAATACTTGTAACAGGATATGTTCTTGTAGCAATATTTGCATCATGAGTTGCTATAACAATAATTTTTTTGGACTTTGCTAAATTTTTAATCATAGGCACAATTGTACTTTCGATATAAGTACTACCTAAATTTACTTCAGGCTCATCTATCAAAAAGATGTCCTTATCATCTTGATTTAGTAGATCATACTGCAAGCTAAGAATTGCCATCTCCCCTTTTGAAGGTACGTAATTCTCATTATCAAGTCTAAATTCTTTTTTAGCATAAATAAAATAATCTATTGAAGATATCGGTTCTGTTAATTTATCGTTTAATGCAGCTATTAAATTTATCAAATCTTTTGAATAACAATTGTTATTTATCTCATTTATTCCTTTCAAAAATGTTTGAATATTTTTCTTTTTTCCCTTGAAAAACTTTGTCTCAACAACATTAACATTATCAGAATTTAATAATCCAATTGAAAGATTTAAATAGCCTGAACCTTTATCTCCTATCGTTCCAATGTAACTATCCTGTAAATTTACTTCTTTCGTAGTTAATACATTTTTAATATCATTTATAGATTTATGTAACTCAATTCTATTTTTACAAAATTGATAAAAACCTGTTTCTTTAGGCATTTCAGGACTGCCATCAGATTGTGATGAATATGTATCCAGTTTCTCAATTGCATCATCAGTTAAATAATCAGCCCATTGTTTTATCCATTCATCAACACATAATGAATATGAATCTACTTTTAATTGATTAAGTTGTTCAATTAGCACGGAATACTTTTCAATATTATTTTTATAGACTTGCATGTTAGATAGTTCTCTCTCAAAATTTACAATTTTTTTATAATCTTCATAGTAATCTTTATATTTTGATAAATCATGAGTCCATGTTTTAGTTTGAGTTAATATTTTTAATTCTTTCCTCTTTTTATTTGTAGATACATTTTCGAAATACCTACAATATGTTTCAATCTTTTTAGGCAATTTGTCCTTGAAATTATAGATATTCTTGAATTTTTCAGAACAATCATCGACACCTATAGTCTCGTGTGAATACTCAGCTCCATCTACTTTTAGTAATGATTCAAACCATTTTGATTTGTCACCACCAGTGAATTTTACAACGTCCATTCCTTTTTCTTGAATAAAGTAAATTTCTAATGAATCTAAGATTTGGCTTTTACCTGAACCTTTATCACCAAAAATAACATTTACATCATTATAGACTTTTATTGTGAATGGGAATTTCTTCTCTTTTGCCTTTCCATAGACAGTTATTTCATCATATAAATCTTTATTAAGAAGGTCATTTATAAATGCTGTATCTTTATCTAAAATCTTTAAAAAATTATCAAAACCTTTAATTGGATACTTTAGTTCAGCGAATGAATTATTTTCATATTTATTCCAATCTTTTACATCAGAACCAATTATACTTTTATACCCATTTGAATTTAAAACACCTAATGATTTTATATCAGATGGTTCTTGTAAAATTCTTTTCTTTGAATAAGCATTTTTTTCTAATAATTCCATATCATCCTCACATAACTGATGATCTTTAAAGAAATGTGGAATATAAACGACATCTAATTTGTTAAACGCTCTACACAAATCTGTTACTTTTATTGTAAACTCATCTGGAGTAGAATTTTTAATCTGTTCATTAACTATATCACTAAATTCTTCCACTCTGTTTGGATTACAAATTACCAAAACATGACCCGATTTATTCCCTTTTTCAATGACATCAAATTCTATTCCAGGCCACACTTCACATACATCTTTTACACAATCCTTTAATAAATAATATTGATTTATATCAAAATAATTATGATTAGTAATAGCCACAATTTCTACACCTGCTATTTCAATCTTTTCTTTAAATAATTCTAAGGTAACATTACGAGATTTCCCGTCTCCTTTTTTACAATTTAAAGTATGGCAATGCAAATCTATTTTCATTAAACACACCTTCTTATTTTATCTTTGCTAATAACTCTTGGAATTTAGCATAATTTACCTTAACACCATCATCCAAATCCATAGGTTCCATCTTATCTGCCCAATGATGAACAATCTCTTCATACTTATTCAATTCTAATAATTGTTCATTAATCTTCTTTAATTGTTTAGACAATTTAACCTTTTCACTCGTAGAACCAGCCATATCAATCTGTTCTTGTAATAATTCAATCTGTGTTCTATAACGAGCTTGTTGTGGATGGATATATCCAGTTCTCATACGAGCAATTAAATCTGGTGTATATCTATGAATATAAACTAATGCTTTAAATCCATTCTTTTTACCACTATCAAACAACCAATAAATTGGACGCTTACCAGAACCAGTTACCTGATATGTATTACAATGATTCTTAAAGAAATCATTTAAGAAATAATTACGCAATACTTCTCTAGGAGTCCCCTTACTACCTAATGCATCCGCAATAAACTTCAAGTTTTCTTCTAAAGTATCAGAACCATAAACAACACTAACAAACTCTATAAAACGACTTACAATATCATCCTCAAAATATTCTTCATCACAAATTGGAATAATATCATCAGCATCTGGAATAAATGTAGAATACTTACTACTATCCCATTCACCACCAGCATAAGCCAATCCTTCAATATCTAAAGAATAACGGCCGAACATACAACCAACCGCATAAGAAATAAATGATTTAATATCACGAACCAAATCAGCCTTACGAACCGTAACATCCTTATCCTCTACCTCTGGAGTTAATTCATCCTGTAATCCATAGATATCAATAAATATTCTATTCAACTCTTCTTCATTAGCCTTTAATTGATTAAAGCGCTCTTCACAAACAATACTCCAAGCTTTGTAAGCGGATGATACTCTTGCAGAAGGATCATTATCACCCCCTGCAGATGCACCAGCCAATCTTAATTCAACAAGTGGATGTACTTTAAAATCCCATGATGTCTCAAATGAGTCCCAATCTAACTTAGAAAATTTAATAAGTGAGCTAGTTACATCAATTACAGAAGATATTCCTTCATTCTCTAAAATAACAGGTAATGAAGCAATTTGACCAACTTCATAATTTAAAGTAGGTGACATAGCTTTTAATATTGCCGTAATTATCTTTGTGTTACATAAACCTAAAATATATATTAATAATTCTTTATTATCCGAAAAAATACTTGTTCCAGCTACATCAAAGACAAATCCACGAGGTTTAAATCTAAAAGAAATAGGCCCCGATGATATTTTTGACCAGGTTGCAGATTCTTTAAAATAATATTGCGTATTTTGTGGTCGAGATCTTAATTTACCACGTTCATCTTTAAAGTTTCGAATCTCATTTCCATTATTTTCCCAATTGACAACATAATCACTATTTCCATACCATTTTCTAAAATCTCCCCCTTTATTATATGGAAACCAGCGGGTCGCGCGCGCGAAAGATTCCTCACAAGAAGAACAGTCAAATGAAATATTTTGATTGCAAACCTCAAACCATAGTCTAAGGAAGCGACCGTTGTCGCCTGTAGCAAGCCCTTGCGTAGGTCTACAGACAGGCGACAACGGTCGCCCAACTTGGAACGCAGAAAGCAGTTTGCTACTAACCCAATATGCAATTGGACTTCCTGGGATTTTCTTAAAATTATCTTGAGTTGTAATGAATGATAATTTTAGCCCATTATCCTTATACTTTATGTCATTTTGAGTATCATAAGTTTGGAAATCAAATTTTAAAGATTCATTATCTTTAGAATCCAGGTATAATTGTGCTATGTGATCTGGATCAATATACTGGAATGTTCTTTCATGTAATCTAAAATATCTTCCTTTATTATTTTCAATTTTGTTATTTAATAACACAAAAGCTGTAGATCCAAAATCCACTCCAAAAATACCACGTCCCATATGCAGTAAGGAACATATTGTTACATTACTCATCATTTCTTTTCTAGCATTTTCAAAAGAACTCAAAAACATATAAGAAGGTAGAATAATCATAGTTTGATAACCATTGCATTTATTCAACAAATGACACTTTTTCTCAAAAACTCCAAATAAATCTGCTTTATAATCCTTATAATGCTTTTGTTTAGGATCTGGTGCCATATATGGAGGATTAGTTACCACAACATCATATTTTTGTACTAATAATTTAGCTTGTTTAAGTAATGGGTCTATCAAATCAATAAGTTGTTGAGATTCAATTTGATCTAGCATTGATCCGTATTTAGCATTATTATCTATTTCAAATAGATTGTTTTCTAATTTTTGTAGTTGTTCTAATGTACAATCTAAATTAAGAATAGAACCAAATTCTTTTGCTTCTTTAAATGTTTCTACTAAATATTGTCCTAACTCTTTATATTCACCTAAATGACTTAATAAATCATCATTTAGTTCAGGACTTGATTCAACGATTTCAACTAGATTGATTTTTGTATCTTTTGATAAAATTCTTCGATTGTATTGTCTAGCCTTCATCATCAGGGCAAAATAAGCTAAATGATAAGCACGTTCATCAATTTCTAGTCCGTATAAGTTATTTTCTAGAATAGATTTTGATGCATCACGATCTGAATATCCAGCATCTCTATAAATGTCCATTAATACATCAAAGGCATATACTAAAATATGTCCTGAACCCATACATGGATCAATTAATTTAATATCTTCAGGTTGTAATTTTGAATGTTCTATCTCAATCTTTTCTAGTTCATTTAATACTTCTGCATCTTGTTTAGCTTCTGGTAAATAATATTTCCAACCCATTTCATTAGAAATGTATTTCTCATTTGCTATTCTTTTATCGTTGATTTCATCTATTGTCATTTCAGAAGGATCTCTTCCATCCTCAAAAATACCTTGATGTTTTTTCTTATTGATATATAAACGTCCAAGACTATTTTCAACCATATAACGAACAATCCAGTCTGGTGTAAACAACTGTGTTGCAGCTGGAATATCATCCTTTGTATAATTCTTCTTTTTCATGACAATATCTTTAAGCTCAGAATTATAGTATTGATACAACCAACCAATAATCTGCACCTGATCCAACCAACTATCCTCATCAATATCACTAATAAGTCTAGCTAGTACACTATCATCCTTTAATAAGTTATCTGGAAATAATAATGTTTTATAGTCATTGATTGAAGTAAACATATAAGGAAGATATTCATTCATTTCTTTACATAAAGTTAATAAAAGATATTTATATAATTCTTCCTGTTTATTTTGTTCAATATAATCAAATACTTTCTGCGTATCTAAACCATTCATTTCCAAATGCAATGCTTCTGATAAGATTTCTGGTTTAAAAACATTGTTCTCATTCGGAAACAATCGTACATTTACCCCTCTAGGAAGATAGTTATTTACTTCCATATAACGAAGCGCAATAAAACGATTGAACCAAGTATAAGCTACTTCTTCAATTACATGTTCAAATCCATTTTTTCTTACTTCACGAACCAATTCATTTAATTGACTCTTTTCATCACTAGAAAGAAGTCTATCATTGATTGTATCCGTATTTAATTCAGGAAGACTATTTTCTGTCACCCCATACTCATATGCCTTTTGAGACACTTGTTTCATTAATTCTGTACGAGCCCAAACTGCAACACTCTTTATCGCATTCTTATTCATGATTAACTCTCCCTATTAATTCAATAGTTCTAATGGAGTCAATATAAATTCATCAATACATTCTTTGACTTCCATTTGTGTTTGTCTAATTTTGTGTATTCTATCTATTAAAGAAAGATTACCTTCATTCATAACTTCTAAAAGAAGTAATTCTGTGGTATTAAAGGCTTGTAAGGCCACTGTTAAATTATCAATAGTATTGGGTCTATGGTAATAATCCAATCCAATTCTATAATGAATTTCAGCTTTGATTCTGCTCGGTGCATCTAATTGGTCTGCAACATTTAACGCATGCCAATATAAATCCTTTGCTTCTGGAATATCTTGTTCTACAAAATATCCGTTTAAATACATATCACCAAGTAAATATAATGCATGAGCACTATCATCTGTTAATGCACTCTTAACAAGATTGAAGTAAGCATCTTTATAGCTTTGCTCTACTCCACGACCATAGAAATAACATTCACCCACAAGAACATTTGAACCGCCTATATGCTTTTCTTTAGAAAAGTACTTAAATGCCTTTTTATAATTCACATGATTATATCTTTCATAATAATATAGACAACCAAGTTGATAAGATGCAAATGAATCATTTGATTGGTAATACGCATCACGCAATGCCTTGTCTATGAAATAGAAGATATCATCAGCCATTATATGATGTTTATCTGCCTGCATGAGTTCTCTTGCAACTTCAACAGGTGGAACTGTTGTTTCTTTATTCTCATTATCCAAATATTTCTTTAGGATTCGCATTGTCTCATGACAATCATTAAATTTGTAACAAGCATGTCGCAATATATTATAGGCAGCTTCATTATCCATGAATTCTTCTATTTCTCTAGACATAGGCACTCACTTTCTAAATCTACTTTAACTTGATTTGTTCATCATCATTAATATAACTTAATAATCTGTTTTTAATACTAGCTAAGTATCGATCTACATCCTCAGCCGAACTAAGTTCTACTTCTCTAAAGATTACATTTCTTTGAAGTTCTCTTACTTTCTTTTTAGGTGCTTGTTTAGGTTCAGCTTTATATTCTTTTATATCCTCTTTAACAGTCGTTGTTTGCGTTAAATATC
>ERZ773227.1113-NODE-1113-length-20429-cov-2.966919_pt1 | contig 20429 bp, 10 predicted proteins | sample MGYA00580525_ERZ773227 | MGnify/ENA primary metagenome ERZ773227 (study PRJEB29015, sample SAMEA2737782) | human gut metagenome | biome: human gut; feature: human-associated habitat; material: faeces | place: China | collected 2012 ... | reverse complement strand
GGCATACTCTTCCGGTTCCATGACGATCTTGCTGATGAGCTTTTTGTTGCCGGACAATGTTTCGTACATTTTCTTCGTCAGCGGAAGATGATAAATAGGAGCCATCTTTCCTTGTGCATTCCGATTGTCCAGTCCGATCTGTCTGAAGGTTTCTTCCCATGAAGAATCATCATACAATGTCTGGTCTGCCTTGCTGATGCCTAATTCACGGAACATATCTTCCGTGATATACGGGCCTGTGGTCTGTACGAAGTAGTTGAACTGCAGATTTTCGGGATTCTCGATAGCCTTGCCGTCAATCATGACCTGACCGTCTACGATCTGCAGCGTATCTCCGGGCAGACCGACACAGCGTTTTACATAGTTTTCACGGCGGTCTACCGGACGATAAACGACCTCTCCGTAAACACGCGGATTCGATAGAATTTGCTGGCGACCGGCATTATAATACAAATCGTAAACAGCACGTTGCTGCTGGCGTGTCAGACTGTCCATCTCTATCTGCTTGGGATACAGGCGCTGACCTTCACCGTAAGCTATAGAGTAGAAATCTGTTTGCTGATTGTTGAGCGCTACCGTATCACCGGCAGGAAAGTTGAAGACAACAATGTCATTGAGTTTCACTTTTCCGAACCCGGGAACTCTTTTATATTTCCACTGAGGCCATTCGATATATGATTTGGTATTTAAAATAGGCAACGTATGTTGCGCCAACGGCATGGAAAGCGGCGTATTCGGCACACGTGGCCCGTAACTCATCTTGCTGACGTACAGGAAGTCGCCTACCAGCAATGACTTTTCCAAAGACGAGGAAGGAATCTGATAGTTTTGGAAAATGTAGATATTGACAAAGTAGACAGCAACCAATGCAAAGACAATGGCATCTACCCAACTCATAACATTACGAACGGTAGGATTCTTCGATTTCTTCCAGAATGACCAGGGTATTTTCTTGGTGATATAAATATCGAAGATGAAAGGAACGACAATCAGCCCCCACCAACTGCGTACCCAGATGAGGAAGGCGAGATAAAGGAGAATAGCAATGGTGCATTTGATCCATTGTGTGCGTGTGGCTTGTCTCATAATCTATATTCGTTTGATAGTGGCTTTGAAGCCTTATTCGTTTAAGAATGGGAATAAATCACTCATGCCCAGATATCCCTCATGTTGGGCCGTGTATTCGGCAGCAAGGATGGCTCCCAATACAAAGCCGCCGCGATTCTTGGCATCGTGCGTGATGGAAATGCTGTCTACTTCTGACTCGTAGCGGATGGTATGGATGCCGAAAACCTCTCCTTCACGGATCGAGTCGATAGGAAACTCGTTGGAAGCGCAGGCGTCGGTGCCGCTGACGGTACCGTCCGGTGCAAGGAGCGTTCCTTTTACCCATTTGTCTTTGCGGTCCATGTTTTCCAGTATACCTTCAGCCAGTGTGATGGCAGTGCCGCTGGGTGCATCCAGTTTATGGATATGATGAGTCTCGCTCATGGTGACGTCATAACCGGGGAATTGATTCATTATTTTTGCCAGATACTTGTTGACAGATGAGAAGATGGCTACTCCAAGACTGAAGTTGGACGACCAGAAAAGGGTTTTTCCTCCTTCGGTACATAGCTTTTTGATTTCTTCGCCATGTTCCGCCATCCATCCTGTACTGCCTGATACTAATTTGACTCCGGCTTTGAAAGCTTTCATATAATTGCTGTAGGCTACCATCGGATTGGTGAACTCAATGGCTACGTCGGCGGACTTGAATGCTTCCGACTCAAAGTCTTCCTGATTATCAACATCAATAATGCAGACAATTTCGTGTCCGCGACTAAGGGCTGCCTTTTCAAGTTCCTTGCCCATTTTTCCATAACCGATCAACGCTATTTTCATTGTTTTCTGACTTATATTCAAAATAATAGTCGCAAAGATAAGATTTTTATTACATTTGCAGTGCACATTAACTTTCTGTTAACATGGAACACCTTCTCCACTACGTGTGGAAACATAAATTATTCCCTCTCAAAATACTGCAAACCACCAAAGGCTTACTGGTAGAAATTATCGATTCCGGACTGCAGAACCCTGATGCCGGTCCCGACTTCTTTAATGCGAAGCTGAAGATAGACGGTACATTGTGGGTGGGAAATATAGAGATACATACTCATTCTTCAGACTGGTACCGTCACGGTCACGACCATGATAAAGCATACGATTCTGTGATTCTGCATGTGGTGGCCGAGGCAGATGCCGAAGTAACCCGTTCCAACGGTGAGCAAATCCCCCAACTGCTATTGACCTGTCCCGAGAATGTACAAACCCATTATCATGAACTCTGCATTGCCGACCAATATCCTGCCTGCTACTCCATCATAGGGTCCTTATCCAAATTAACGATTCACTCCTGGCTGACGGCTCTTCAGACCGAACGACTGGAGCAAAAAGCAAGGCAAATTGCCGATCGGCTGGAACGATGTGACCGTCATTGGGAAGATGCCTTCTTTATCACTCTTGCCCGTAATTTCGGTTTCGGCTTGAATGGCGATGCTTTTGAGACGTGGGCAGGACTGCTTCCGTTCCGGGCGATAGACAAGCATCGGAATGATCTGTTCCAGATAGAGGCTTTTTTCTTCGGGCAGGCCGGTTTGCTGGAGGAGGCGTTTTTAAAGAAGGAGCAGGAAGATGAGTATAGTCTCCGGCTTCGTAAAGAATTTCGCTATCTGCAACGGAAGTTTGAAATAACTCAGGTGATGGATGCCGGTTTATGGCGTTTTTTGAGGCTTCGTCCGGAAAACTTCCCCCATATCCGGTTAGCACAGTTGGCCTACTTGTATCAGAAAGTTGATAAGCTTTTTTCGCAGATGATGGAGGCAGAAACCTTGCCGGAAGTGCGTCAACTACTGTCTACTCATGCTTCTGCTTATTGGGATAATCATTATATATTCGGCCGGCCTTCTTCGCAGAAAGAGAAATCGATGGGAGAGAGGTCACAGGACTTGATTGTGATTAATACCGTTGTTCCTTTCTTATATGCTTATGGTCTGCATAGAACCGATGAGCGGATGTGTGATCGTGCCGGACGTTTTCTGGAAGAGTTGAAAGCGGAGAATAATCATATTATCCGGTCGTGGGGAGATGCCGGGCTACCGGTCGGTTCGGCGGCAGATAGCCAGGCATTGATACAGCTCCGCAAAGAGTATTGTGATAAACGGAAATGTCTCTTTTGCCGTTTCGGATACGAGTATTTGCGGAAGAAATGAGTCGTTTATTTCTCTAATAACTTATAGACTGCATTGAGAAGATCATTTTCCCTGTTGGGTCTGGGGGCGTCACGGTTTACGATGTTTCCTTCCTTGTCTATCAACATATAGGTGGGGAAGGAGCGAACCTGCAGGAACTTCTCAATAGCCCTTTGCTGCTCATCGGGCAAGTTATAGTGGACGGCAATTTTGCCGGTCAGTCCATATTCCTTGATAATGTTTTTCCACGATTTGTCTGAGGAATGGTTGCAGAGATATAAGAATATCACGTCTTTTCCCTCAAACAGTTTCTTGGCGCTTCCTGCATATTGCATCATGTCCTTGCACGGACCGCACCAGGTGCCCCATACATCCAGATAAACCACTTTCCCTTTATAAGGCTCAATGATTTTGCGGAATAATTGTTCTCCGTCTGTGATCTCTGCCAGAGGTTCGTTAGGCATCAGGCTTTCGGGATATTCGATGGCCTTATGGGATATTTCTTCGTATATCCCTTGTTGGTTTAATACATAAGCCTGTAGGGAAGGATTAGAAACTTCTGCTTTGAATTTATTGATGAGGCTGTCCGGCAATTCTTTGTGAGTCTGCTGCAACATCTCATAATAGCAATTTGCCTTTAGTATCTCCTTTAATTTTTCGTCCATTTGCAGGGAGTCAATGATAGCAAGGGTACGATTGATGGAATTAGCGAGCAAGTTTCCCATCATATAGTCATTGAAAATTTCGTCTCTGCCTACGAGGCTCTGTATTGTTTTGATGCTCGGTTCCATCTTTTTGTTGTAGGCAGCCATTGTCAGCGAGTCAGCAGTATTCGCAGCTTTCATTTTTTCAATTTCTTTTTCGAAGTTACTGAAGGCGTGTAATGCATCTTTTTCTTCTTGTGATAGCTGAATCTTTCCGTCCCTTTCAAATTTAAGATAGAGCATTTCCATCTTTTGAGGAGTTACGGTCAATCTGTTTGAAGAAGCGGGAGCAATGTCCGTTATGTATCCGACGTAATCCCGCAGGAAAGAACCATAATCTCTGAGAAGCGTATAAGGCTCTACCGGACGGGGATATAGTGCCGAGTCTACATAACTCATAAATTCCGGTTGCAGATGCTCCTGCTTGTTACGGTCTACCGAAAAGCGGCGTTGCATCAGGTCGCGTGCAGCGTTGTAGCGGATTTCCTGTTCTGTGTAATAGCGGAATTTGTGCGAGAGAAGCGGATGATCATTGAGCATCTTTGCGCGATATTCTGATTTATGACGGATGATATCCTGCGTCTTTTGCAAATATTCCATATTACCCATCTTTTTCCCTTCGTCGTAGCCGATATATTCACTGAGCCCTTCGTGGCTCAGCAGTTCGTTGAGGATACGTGCCTTTTCTCCCATCACTAATTTCTTTTTGTCAGCGAAGTCCACATAGAGGAAATAGCTCTCTCCCGGCTCTACGGATGTCCAGATAGTGGTACGTCCCCAATCGATGAACACGTTGTGGCTGTTCAATACAGGGAAACGAAGGGTAAATCTTCCCAGTGAGTCGATGGCGGTGGTATATTTTTCTTCTCTATCGGTGATCATATCCGGCACGGAAACTTCGAAAGGACGTGTCGAAGGCAGGTTACGCAGGTATCCGATGAGAGTCACGCTATCCGTTTGATAACCATTGTCGACGAAAGGAGTGGTGTCAGCTACCGGATAATCGGGTAGATACTTGTCGTTACAAAGAACATATGTCTGTGCCTTTTCTTTTCCGACAGACAGGGTGCAGGATGTTTCATCTTTACGAGTTAAACGCACTTTCAGTTGTTCCGTTCCATTTTTCAGGATGATGGTGGTTCGATTCTTTTGGATGCTTATCGACTCATAATCCCAAAATTGACATTGGTAGACAGCAAAGTCTTCGAAGAATCCGATGCGCCAGTCTCCGGTCGCTTGATTTATCCAACATCCGGCGAAAGCATATATTTCAGGGCGTGAGGCGATGGGAGAGACTTTTTCATTTTGCAGTTCAGCGGCTACGTTCATTGTTTTCGGCAGGGGGAAGCTGAGGTAAAGCAGTTTGTATGATTCTCCGCTTTTGACGAGCAGCCGATATTCTTTATTGAGAAAATATCCGGCCGATAAGATATCCCATGTTTTTCCGTCATAGAGCAGTTTTCCGTCACGGGTGAATTCGTAGATTACTTTTCCGGATAATCCTTTCACCCATTTCTGATAAACACGGTCGGGCAATGTAAGGGGAGTGAGCGGTTCCGTGTGGTCGGGGACTTGCTTGCGGATACAGTTCTTCGGCTCTTTCCAGCCTTTGTACCAGATGGTGGCGGCGTCATTGCCGGTAGGTGTGATACGGAATTCCGTCGTATCTCCTTTCTGATTGCGTAAATGGAAGAAGTAGCTGCCGTCAGCTTCCTGTTTTATCTGTTCGGCATAAAAAACGACATAATAGTTCTCTACGAAATTTTCTCCGATGAGCGGACCGTTCCAGTCAGACACATTGTCTGCTTTAAATTGCCAGTAACCTCGCAAAGATTCGGGAATTGTCTGATAAGTGCCGGATTGGGCGAAAGCGATAGTCTGTGTACTGCATAAAAGCAAAAGACCTATCAGGAGAAAACAGTAGTGGGTCTCATGGTGTGTTTTTATTTAAGTTAGTATTTCGATTTATGACAAAGGTATTTTAATACCGGAATAATGAGGTGTGGTAAGTCTATTATTTGTAGTAGTTTAACTATTTTCTTCCCGATTCGTATCAAGATATTGAACTTGTCATTATCTTTGCAGCGTTATTTTAAACTCTTAATTTATATCGTGTTATGAGAGCTAAGAAGTTTGCATGCTGTTTGATGGTCATGTCATTGCTGGCAGGTATTTCATTTATTTCCTGTGGCAATAGCTCCAGGGCGAAAGTAGAAAGTGAAGCAGCACAGACAGGAGAAGATTTCAAGTCGTTTCTGGATAAGTTTACTTCCAGTGCGGCGTTTCAGTATACTCGTGTCAAGTTTCCGTTGAAAACGCCGGTTACTTTATTGGCGGATGACGAGGAAACTGAGAAAACGTTCCCTTTTACGAAGGAAAAGTGGCCGTTGCTGGACAGTGAAACGCTGAAAGAAGAACGTATCACTCAGGAAGAGGGCGGTGTTTATGTATCTAAGTTTACGCTGAACGAACCGGCGCATAAGGTATTTGAGGCGGGATACGAAGAATCGGAGATCGACTTACGTGTGGAGTTCGAATTGCTGCCCGATGGAAAATGGTATGTAGTAGATTGTTATACCGGCTGGTATGGATATGATTTGCCGATTGCAGAGCTGAAACAAACCATTCAGCACGTGCAGGAAGAGAATGCGGCTTTTAAAGAACTTCACCCTTAAAAGCAGGACCGGCAGAGAGCATATCGGTCATTATCTATAAGATATAGCACATAATTTGAACTATTTTGTACGATTTGAACCCCTCTTTCCAACAAAAGAGGGGTTTCTTTGCATTCGGGAGATGAACAGGTGATCTTCTCTGTAAATACCGGCTAATGATAAACCGATTTACCATCGGACCTAAAACGATATATTCTATGATAAAGCAATCTTTTACTCTGTCAGTGACAATGCTGATATTGTCTTTTCTCTGTCCGGCATTCCTCAATGCGCAGATAGTTACGGATGAGCGGATGTTCTCTTTTGAAGAGCCGCAGTTACCTGCCTGTATAACCGGTGTTCAGTCTCAGTTAGGCATATCCGGTGCACATTATAAAGACGGGAAACATTCGTTGGAATGGACCTTCGAACCGAACGGGAGACTGGAACTCCGGAAAGACCTGAAGTTTGAAAAGAAGGACCCGACAGGGAAAGACCTGTATCTTTCCGCTTTCATCGTATGGATATACAATGAGCAGCCTCAGGACGCTGCTATCGAGTTTGAATTTCTGAAAGACGGCCGTAAGTGCGCTTCTTTTCCTTTCGGCATCAATTTCAAAGGTTGGCGTGCGGCATGGGTCTGCTATGAACGCGATATGCAAGGCACGCCGGAAGAAGGAATGAACGAGCTCCGCATCGTGGCTCCCGATGCAAAAGGACGCCTTTTCATCGATCATCTGATCACTGCGACAAAGGTGGATGCCCGCCAGCAGACAGCCGATCTGCAAGTCCCCTTTGTCAATGCCGGCACTACCAATCACTGGCTGGTACTCTACAAACACTCCCTGCTGAAACCGGACATCGAACTGACTCCCGTAAGCGACAAGCAGCGGCAGGAAATGAAACTGCTGGAAAAGCGTTTCCGTGACATGATCTATACCAAAGGGAAGGTGACGGAGAAAGAAGCCGAAACCATCCGTAAGAAATACGACCTCTATCAGATAACCTATAAGGACGGGCAAGTGTCCGGAGTGCCCGTTTTCATGGTGCGTGCTTCCGAAGCCTACGAACGGATGATTCCGGACTGGGACAAGGATATGCTGACCAAGATGGGAATAGAGATGCGTGCCTATTTTGACTTAATGAAACGGATTGCCGTGGCTTACAATAACAGTGAGGCAGGATCACCGATCCGCAAGGAGATGAGGCGGAAATTTCTTGCGATGTACGACCATATCACCGATCAGGGAGTGGCTTACGGTAGTTGCTGGGGCAATATTCATCATTACGGATATAGCGTGCGCGGACTTTATCCGGCTTATTTCCTGATGAAAGATGTGTTGCGGGAAGAAGGAAAACTGCTCGAAGCGGAGCGTACGTTGCGTTGGTATGCCATCACCAACGAAGTATATCCTAAGCCGGAAGGCAACGGAATCGACATGGATTCTTTCAATACACAAACCACCGGGCGTATCGCAAGCATTCTGATGATGGAAGACACACCGGAGAAGCTGCAATACTTGAAATCCTTCTCCCGATGGATTGACTACGGTTGCCGTCCTGCACCGGGACTGGCCGGTTCTTTCAAAGTGGACGGAGGAGCTTTCCATCACCGTAATAACTATCCTGCCTATGCCGTTGGAGGACTGGACGGGGCAACGAATATGATATATCTTTTCAGTCGGACAAGCCTTGCCGTTTCCGAATTGGCACACCGGACGGTCAAAGATGTCCTGCTTGCCATGCGTTTCTACTGCAATAAACTGAACTTTCCCTTGTCTATGTCCGGGCGCCATCCCGATGGAAAGGGGAAATTAGTTCCCATGCACTATGCGATAATGGCAATTGCCGGAACTCCCGATGGAAAGGGTGATTTTGATAAAGAGATGGCATCCGCCTACCTGCGTCTCGTATCTTCCGATTCCTTTTCTGGGGAACAGGCACCGGAATATATGCCGAAAGTTTCGAACGTTCAGGAGCGTAAGATTGCCAAACGACTGGTAGAGAACGGTTTTCGTGCCGAACCCGATCCACAGGGTAATCTTTCGCTAGGCTATGGCTGTGTATCTGTGCAACGGCGTGAAAACTGGTCGGCTGTGGCACGCGGACATTCACGCTACCTTTGGGCAGCCGAACATTATCTGGGACACAACCTCTATGGACGTTATCTGGCACATGGAAGTCTCCAGATACTGACAGCACCTCCGGGACAGACAGTGACTCCCGCCACCAGCGGATGGCAGCAGGAAGGTTTCGACTGGAACCGTATTCCGGGAGTGACTTCCATCCATCTCCCGCTGGACCTGCTCAAAGCCAACGTGCTGAATGTAGATACATTCTCCGGAATGGAAGAGATGCTTTATTCGGATGAAGCCTTTGCCGGCGGCCTGTCACAAGGAAAGATGAATGGTAACTTCGGAATGAAACTGCACGAACACGATAAGTATAACGGAACGCATCGTGCGCGAAAATCCTTCCATTTCATCGATGGAATGATCGTTTGTCTGGGCTCGGATATCAAGAATACAAACACGGACTATCCAACGGAGACGACCATCTTCCAACTGGCGGTGACAGATAAAGAGGCACATGACTATTGGAAGAATAATGCGGGTGAAGGAAAAGTATGGATGGATCATCTGGGTACCGGATATTATGTGCCGGTTGCTGCAAGATTCGAGAAAAACTTTCCGCAATACTCCCGTATGCAGGATACAGGCAAAGAAACGAAAGGAGACTGGGTATCATTGATTATCGACCATGGGAAAGCACCGAAAGCGGGAAGCTACGAATATGCCATTCTGCCGGGAACCGACCGGAAGACGATGACTGCCTTTGCAAAGAAGCCTGCCTACAGCGTATTACAGCAAGACCGGAATGCACATATCCTTGAATCGCCTTCTGATAAGATAACTTCTTATGTGCTTTTTGAAACTCCCCAGTCACTGCTTCCCGGTGGATTATTGCAGCGTACGGATACGTCCTGCTTAGTGATGGTCCGTAAGGAATCTGCTGATAAAGTATTATTGACTGTAGCTCAACCGGATTTGGCATTGTATCGTGGTCCGAGTGATGAGGCTTTCGATAAAGACGGAAAACGTATGGAGCGCAGCATCTATTCCCGCCCGTGGATTGACAATGAAAGCGGTGAGATTCCTGTGACGGTGACTCTGAAAGGCAGGTGGAAGGTAGTGGAGACCCCTTACTGCAAGGTGGTATCCGAGGATAAAAAACAAACGGTGCTTCGCTTCCTCTGTAAGGATGGAGCCAGCTATGAGGTAGAACTGGAGAAATAATCTTTTGTTCTGTGGCATGCTATCTGAATAATCAGATCCCCCAAGAGCATTTACGGCCAAAGGAATCGGCTGTAATAGCAGCAATGAAAGCTGAGGAGCCTACATATCGGTCAGGCTCTCCACAGTGATTTGATAGCCGTTTTGCTCTCATGCTCTAACAAAAGGTCTGTATCCCTTTATTCATCGTGGTTTTCGGTGTGGTAGCAACGGTGGTGGCAGGTATGAGGGCAAACGGTTGCTCTCACTCTGCCTCATCCTGATCTGTCTCATTTCTACAATGTTATCTTTTGACTTACAGGATGTTAATAGTTGATTTCTCACCTGTTAACGTTTGATCTCTCAGCCATTAATAATTGAGAAATCAGCTATTAATGACTGAGAGATCATCCATTATTGACTAATAAATGATTTAATGCTTCCTGAAAGAACAGATTAATTGAAACAACTGATACGGTTGAGTTCATCGGATCGGGCGGTCAAATCATCCTAATCGAGTATTTCTCTAGGTTGTTTCATGGGGCGAAACTTTTGGTTTCATGCCTTGAAACCTTTAGTTTCAAGTAATGAAACCAATGGTTTCAACCTTTGAAACTAAAAGTTTCAAGCGTCTGAAACTTTTTGAAACAAATTGAGACTGACTAATAAGTCAATAGTATCATTAATTCCCTTCCCGAAGGAGGAGATTTAAGATACCACCGACTTTTTAGTCGGCCTTAAAGTGATGTAGGAACTTAAATTCTGTTGAATGATCTTCTGCAAATTAGAACATGAACATAGCGACTGCTACAATACGGTTGTTGCTGACGGAGTGGGTGTCTATGATTTTACCATCCGATTTGTCCAGCTTGCCGTACCATGCCGAACTCAATGTATACTCAACTCCGAACTTCCAGTGAGGAACATTGTAGGTAAGTTCAGCTCCGGCAGTTACCAGTTTATCAAGGTTGGTTCCTGTGCCATAGAGTTGTTCAGAGACTAATTCGTCGCTTGTTCCTAAGTTTTTGGCGTATCCTACAAAGATTCCCGGTTTCCATTTCTGTCCGTAGACTACATTCAGCCAGGAACTGGAGAAGCGTATCGGAGTGTACTCCTGTTCTTTTGTCTTGTTGTCTATGTGCTTAATTCCAAATCCTCCCAAACCGGATGCTTGTGTCAGGTTGGAACCTAATACGCTTTTGGCGCCGATGAACCAATTTTTATTGGTATATTTTACATGGGCCTCATAAGAGAGGGTAGTGATACGTTCGTCTACTTTGTACGTATGTGGGATTGATATAGTACTATTGGTGGTCGGATCAAGCGTCGTTTCTTCCCATGAAGATTGAGTACGTGGCTTTAATGAAATCATTTCAATGCCGGCACCCGCCAGAAATCCTCCGTTTTTGTAATCTGCTCCGACATAAATCTCAGGGATATTGCTCTTCTTTATGTATTCCTGACTTTTACCGGCAGGTCCTTGTGACAGATACTGAGACTGCCATACCAATGCTCCGGTCAACTGAAGGTGTTTGTTGTTGAAGCGATAACGAATCTGCGGTGCACGGCTGAACGGCTGGAACGGTGCTCCTACGGAAAGATTAAGAATCTGAGGAGAAACATCACCGAACAACGGATGCCATGTCTGACCTACCAGCACAGCCGACTTTCCCCAGTCCAGATTAAAGTATGCATGGCGCAGACGAATGGTGGAGTAAGAAGTTCCCGACCCGCGGAAGTCCACTTCCACTTTGGCGGATGTCTTGGCTGTTCCCAACTTCGGGCCTGCCACATCCAGTCCCAAACGGGAATATAATGTATAGAAATTACTGTTCGATGTAGCGTTCAGGTCTTCACCATTGCCGTCGAGCAATTCATCTTTGGGATACATGTAGAACAATCCGTCTACAGTTTCCTCGTTGGCACGGCTGTTATAGTAGAAGTCCGTGCGAATCTGTCCGTAGAATTTGAATTTAAAATCCTTTAATTGTGCGAAACTACTTGATAGTGTCATCAAGCAGAGAGATAATAGAATGTATTTTTTCATAATGTGCTTGTTTATAAACGGGCGCAAAATTACATAAAATAACTGATTATCAATCTACCGTTGATTAAAAAAGGCACCGACAGCCTGATAATATTTGTTGATATTCGTACTTTTATGAATCGCTTTCAGTACTTTTCTGTCGGCTTGGGGTGCCAGGTATTCCCAAAAAGTCTTCATTTTAGTGAGTAGCTGTCCCTCTCCTCCTTCCAATAGCACGTCGTAATTGTTGTACACGCTTTTGTGCATGGATTTCAGTCTATCCCTCATTTCATCGGGCGCAAGCGTACGGTTTTCTTTGTATTCCAGTGCTAAGGCCGGATTTGCCAGTAGTCCGCGTCCTATCATGATTCCCGCCAAGGAGGGGAATTGTGCGCTGATGCGTTGAATATCTTCCAAATTATGAATGTCTCCATTGTAGACAAGCGGAAGTCGGCAGACCTCCCGGAAAGCTGAGAATCCTTGCAAGTCAACTTCTCCTTTGTAACCTTGTTTGCCCAGACGTGGGTGCATGGTGATCTGGCGCAGAGGCAGGTCATTCAGTATGGGGGCGAGTGCCAGACATTCATCCGGCTGTTCCCATCCCAGTCTCATTTTGACGGAGAAGCTGATCTGCGGATATCGGGTGACAATGCTGAGCAATGCTTTCACCTCTTCGGGATAAGGAAGGATGCCGGAGCCGTTATGACGTTTCGCCAGAAGCGGGAACGGACAGCCTAGGTTTATATCCACTTCCTGATATCCTTTTTCGATGAAAAGGGATAAAATCACTTCTGCTTTCTCTGCCGAAGAGGCTATCAACTGAGGAATCAGGTGGGTTACCCCATTGTTCTCGGGTTCGATTCCCCGGACATCTCTGCGGCGAAAGTTCCCTTTTTCCAATCGTACGAACGGAGTATAATAGGTGTCTACACCGCCGAAGAAGGCGTCATGTGCATTGCGGTAAATTGCTTCGGTGTAACCTTGCAGCGGAGCAAAATGGATGGGTAGTGTATCTTGCATATCTTTTAATTTGCTGCAAAGATACGGAAAAGTAAAAGAGAGGAACCTCACGGCCCCTCTCTTTTGGGTGTTAAATTGATTAAAGTCTGATTTTTATATACGTTTTTAACTGAAGGTTAGAAAAATCGTGCGGGTGATTGGTTGTTATTTAAGGGCGTTGAGCCATCCGGGTACATAGCCCAGACGTTCCCGCAATTGTGCCTCGTACAAAGATTCGGGGGATACCTTCATACCGGTACTTTCTTCGTATGTGACTTGTTGCTGCTCTTTGCCGGGAAATTTCACATTCATACCATGTGTACCGACTACGATAGGCGGGAAAATCTTCCACCATGTATCGCTGTCGCTCCACCATGCGAAGTTAGAAGCGTGAGAGTCTGTTCCGGTCACATTCAGATTCCATAGGGTGAGGTCGCCCAAGTGATTGGGGACTTCATTTTCATCGCCTCCTGCGCGGTAGTATACAAGTCCGCCGCTGCAATTGTCTATCAGCGTGGCACGGGGTTGTGTGGCGTGGGATTCGAAACAGGCGTCATTGCCCCAGGTTACGTTCCATAATACGGTTCCTACACTTGGCTTCGATACGCCGCAGCCGTGGAACTGCCCTTGACAACTCTTTCCGTATACGTCATTTCCTGCGCTTTCATCGCGGACTTTGCCGATAAAGACGCGTGAAGAACCTTGCGAACGTACGGCTGAATGTCCGCGTTTTCCACTGATACGGATATCGTATGCCGAGCTGTTGGCAGATTCGGCAAAAGTAAGCGCTTCGCTGACACTCTCGAAGTGGACGTTGCGTACCCATGAATTGACTACACGTTGCAGCAGCAGCGGTTTGTAGGCTCCGTCGTATTGCCAGCCTACTTTAGCCTGTTCGGCGTGTCCTTCTCCGTGATGGGCGTAGCCGTCCAATGCGTTTCCTACGAAGCTCAGGTCTTCTATACCGACATTCTCCAGATATTTGTACGTGCGGATTTCCCATCCTTCCGTATCGTTATACTTGATGTCGATGTCGTGCATGATCGGTTCGTAGAAAGTGATCTTGCCGTTTGCGGCGGATTTCACCTGATGAAATTCGGTGATTTTTACTCCGTACAGGTCGTCGGAGCTTTGGTTGATGGAGATAGGGGCTTTTGCTATCGCCCAGTTCTCGTTGAGGGCAATCGGACCGATTTCCTTCTTTACCAGTTCCCTGTCTCCGCTGCGTAAGCGCAACTGTACCCACTGTCCGGAGGAGATTCCGGTGGTTCCGCTGACTTTCACGGTAAAGTCTCCGCGCTTGGCATTCTCGGTTACGGAAGCGAGCTTGGGGGAGTTACCGGCATTGTTCGGACCGTTGGTGTGCTTGATTGCCAACAGTATAGGTGATGAACTGAGGTTACTGATACTTGTCGGTAGATTAGGCGTTTCCATGATCAGACGGGTCTTGTCGGGACCGTCGCCTTTGATCACAAAGTTACCGCCATAGATTTCAATGCCACTGCTGACATTGTTGTTTTTCGAGTCAACGGCGTCCTTCTGCTTGCTTTCGTCGCGGGTGTTGTCGTCATCGTTGTGAAGAACGTAGTCGCCTGCGGGGAAATAGATTACAATCTTCGCGTTGGCGTTCAGCTTGTTGGTTCCGTTTACTTTTGTCATACCTTTCTCTTGCAGGATGCTGATCAGCGCTTCACGGGCGGTCATGTTCTTGGCGGTCATGCGCTCTTTTACGTTGATCACTTGGTATCCTAAAGAAAATGCGCCTTGCGGCGCACTTTCTCCATGATTATATCCGGCATACGAATAGTCGGGCAGCACATTGTTTTCTCCTGTCTTGAAGTGTTGCCAGGCTATTGCCGAGTTGGCATCTATCTTCGTGGTCAGCAGTTTTACCGGAAGTTTCACTACCCGGCAGTAACCTTCTTTCGAGAATATCTTGATGTAAATCTGTTCTTCGTATTCTTTCCCTTGCACGTTTGTTTTGGGGGCGGTGACGATCAGTTTGTTTTCCGTCAGTTTCACGCCCCATGTCTGGTTTTCGATGGTGGCTGTTTCCACGTTGGCTTGTTCTACCACGAACTCCTGCTTTTGTCCCAGACCGAAAGTGGCTGTGCCTTCATACTTGATTGTCAGGTAGAAGTCTTTTCCGTAGATGGGGACTTTTACTTGGCTGTTGTCGGCACGGATGGTAAAGGTGATCTGTCCGGTCGCTTCGTCGATGGTCACGTTGCTGAACAGGGAACTTGCGTTGGCAACGGCTTGCGTTCCGTCGGCAATCTGGTTGTTGCCCAGTTTGTTCCAGGTGCTTCCGTTGTCAATAGAGACCAGCCAGAAACCGTTTGCATCTACTTTTAGTTTCGGGGTGACGCCTGCTGTTCCCGCTTCGGGGATGGCGCTTACCGGTTTGTCGTTAACGAGCAGTTCGGTGGTCATGTCGTTGATGGTATATGCCCAGTGACCTGACGCGTTGACGCTGAACAAAGGCATATCGTTCATGTCTACTTTGCCGCTGTATATGGTTATGGTTTCACCGTTACTCAGTTCGATGGTATAGTTGTCCTGTTCATCCTTGCTATATCCCACCACCAGAATCTTACCTTCAACCATCTGCTGATAGTTGCTGATGTCCGAGTTCATCTGTTCTATGCTCGCTTCCAGATTGGCTACCCGTTCTTTCAGGTTGTCAATGTCGGAGCGCAGATCATCCCGTTCGTCGCACGAGTAAAGTGCGACGAGGAGGGTGATACATATGATTGATATTACTTTTTTCATACGTTAGTCGATATTAGTTGGTTGCACCATATTCGGCATATTCTGCATTCGGAACGAAGATACCGTTGGCGAGGTCGAAGGTGCCGCCGTCGAACGGATTGGATGTTAATGCTTTCAGTTCTTCTGCTCCTTCAAACGGTAGTTTGCCTCCATAGAACATTTGCCAGTTATAGGTCATAGTTTTGTAAAGGAGGTTATCTGCGCAAATATCTCCTGTTGGGGATGTTATCTGAGGACGAATGATGACTACATTACCTGTTCCGTCTGTATTTGTCCAGAAGATATTATTTTTAATAGAGGTTTTCGCCAGATTGCCTATGTTTACGTAGCCACCGGTATTTGTTTCCAAGTTTATAAATGTATTGTTTTCTATGGTCAGATTGGCTATACCTGAAGCTGAACCATTGAATAAAACCAATTGATTTACTTTACCTGACGGACAATAGAATGTGTTGTTTCTAAAGATGACATTGCCATAATCCTGATTCTTATTACTGCTGGTATTGATAATAAACTGTTGTGTAACAGCTGTTATCTTGATTGTACTATTTTCCATGCTGAAATTGGCAATACTCCTTTTGTCGTTAGTAATGGCACTTACAGGTTTGCCATTGAGTGCAATCTGACATTGATCAAAAGCTACATTAGCAAATGACTCGTCTGCATAAACAGTAAACAGATAATTAGTGAATCCTTCGGCTGCTTTAAATACAATGTTTTTACACAAGAAATGTCCAGTTTCGGTATTTTGTCTGAGTCTGATATAATTTCCTGTAATTGCCACTGTACTGATGTTTTGTGAATCATCTCCGATGAAAAGCAAATTAGCGGCATTTGTGGTGCCGTTATAGTTGACTGTAACTCCTCCTTTGATAAAATAGATGCCTGGAGTAGTGATTGTCTGATCAGTATCAATGTATGTTGCATTCTCGAATTTAGTATTATTTACTTCAATTCCATTTACCGTAAATGTGGCTCCGCTATTATATAAAGCATAGTAGCTGTCAACTACCTCTACAGCCTTCACCTGAATCTTGGCAACCGCCCAACTGGCACCCTTATTAACCTGCACTGTTACGTCGGAACCGTTATCCGCCGTTGCACGTGTACTCATTGCGTTTGCCGGAGCTGTAATGCTCAATGTAGCTACATTGGTCGTTTCATCCGCTTCGCTCACAGTAGCCACCCATCCGGCAGGAGCAGTAACGATAATGTTTTCACCTTTTACTTTTACAGCCGTAGTGGCAGTCTTGCCATAGCCTATTTCCCAGTATCCGTTCTTCATTCCGGTTTCCGGTTCGGTGATTTCGCAAAGCAAGTCTTTTACGATAGGGATAGAGATAGCTTCCGTCTGTCCTTTCAGTTTGACAACGAAGAATTCCCCGGTTGAATCTACGTATACTTCCTCAAAGAAAGAGTCTGCACTGCTTCCTCCGGAACCATCGCTGACTGCGGATACCTTTTGACCGTCTGTGTCGAGTACGTCTTCCCAGCTGGTTCCGTTATCATAACTTACCTGCCAGAAACTTCCCTCGTCCGTAATCCGGAACTTGGGAGCTATACCATCCTTACCGGGAGTGCCCACAGCCTGAACAGGTATGCCATTCTGCATCAATACCTCACCGTTCACTACCCATTGGCCCTCGTCATTGACAGTAATCTCTGGATAAGCAACTTCTCCCTTCGAGCCTTGTGTCAGTGAGATGGTTTCTCCGTTACTCAGTTTCAGTTTATATGTACCGTTTGTATTCGTCACTTCTGTGATAGTCTGACCACCTTCAAGCAGTCGCTTGATAGCTGTCATGTTATCGTTCAATAGACTGACTTGTGCTTCCAAAGACTCTACGCGGTCTTTCAGATTGTCAACATCGTCTCTCAAGTCGTCTGTATCGCACGCTGCCAATGCAAACAGCGCAAATGCGGTTAACATGATTGATTTAAAGTAATTCATAGATATAATGTATTAGTTATTATTTTATTCGTTTATTTTTATTCCACTACGTTTACCACCATGTGGTAAGTAGTCGTGGAGGAATGATCGATATTGGCATTACGAGCGAGGAATGTCACGTTGTAGATACCAATTTGATTGTAGGTATATGTGTACTTATCCAGACGCTGGGTAATATCCTTTACTTTCGTTCCCTGATCGGGGCTGCAAGAGTTAACGGTAATCAGATCGGAAACCAGCCAGCTGTATTTCAGCGGATCGTTGGCATTGGTACTATGGATGAAGAAGGAGCCGCCGCCTACACCTGTCAGGTTCCAGATACCGGATACGTTATTGGTAACTGTCCCGTATTCACGGTCTTTGGTCATGCTGGTCTGATCCTTCAGATTCCATTTGTTCTTCATATTGATCGGAGTAAAGCCGAAAGAACCGGCAGAATATTCTGCTTCCTGTCCGCTCGTCATCACATTATTGATGCGCATCCGCTCAAAGTACATCTTGGATTGTGCCACTGTATTGTCAATGCCACGGTAGCAGATAGCGATTGCAATCCGTTTGCCCATGTATTCTTTCATATCAAAACTGTATGGAGTGGCAAGATCGGCATTGCCTACCGCCGCTGTCGGGAATGCGGACTGCGGAACCAGTTCTTTCCATTTACCGTCTTTCTCAAATTGCTCTACAAGCAAAGAGTCAGCTTCGAAATTATCCTTGTATAATCCGGTGAATTCATCGGAGATATATACGTGTTTCTCCAATGTCGTGCTCGGGTTACCGTACTGGAACCAGATAGAGAAGTTCAGCATAGACGACTTGATCTGTGAAGGATCAATTGTTTCGCGTTCGCGATATTCGTATTTGCTGCCCGCTTCTCCACTGAAGAATGTCAGGAAGTCCGGATCGCCCGAAAGGATGAACTCTATCGGAGTACCTTTTTTGGCAGTAATGATCTGTCCGTCGAAGCTTACATTCTCGTTGGTCGCTACTTTTACGTGCAGACCTACCGCTTCGTCCAGCCCGTCGCTGCAAGCCCCGAAGAAGAGACTTGCTACACAGATGGCTATGAGTTTATATGTTTTCATAATCTATGATACTTTTATCGATGAATACTGTGATTACCAACCCGGATTGTTCTGTGTGATATCTTTGTTCACACTCATTTCCGCATCCGGAATCGGGAAGTAGTTGTAGGTGCTGGAGATGTTGAAGTAGGTATATACGTTGGTAGGTCCCTGCGTCCAGTTGTTGCCGGATTGTGCTTCGGTTACCAATGCTCTCATATTTTTCACATACTCACCCCAGCGGATCAGGTCGAAACGGCGGGTGTATTCGAAAAAAAGTTCCATGGCACGTTCGTCTTTCACGGTCTGGCGGAATTCTTCCTGCGTCATGTCGGGAAGCTCGTTCAGTCCGGCACGTTCTCTTACTTCCTTCATACATTGGTAAGCCAGAGTGGTAGGGCCGTTGTTCGCTTCGTTTTCCGCTTCTGCGATCATCAGCAGTACGTCAGCATAGCGCAGGATCGGGAAGTTGATAGACGTATAGTTCTTGTCTTTCTTATCCGCTTCGTATTCACGGCGGTATTTGCCGCACATACGGCTGAAGTTCTTGGTGGCTGTGGTCTTTTCTGTGTCATCTGCGTACTGGTAAGTTCCGCGTTGCTGACCGTATTGGGACATTACTTCAGCAAGTTTGCCCTGCTCAAATTCACGGTGGGTAACGCCTGTATTCTTGCCTCCGGCTTCTTTGTATTCAAACGGAGCGATACTCCAGTTGAAACGTTTGGTATCACCGTTGTTCACATAAAGGTTGTACAGTTTCGGAGTGCTGTAGATAAAGGCATAGCCATATCCGGGGTCTTTGGCTCCCGTCACATCGCTTTTGGAGGACAGATCCGGACCGGCGAGTCCGATGATGTTACCGATACGGCCTTCGGCTTGTGTATCCGAAGTGTTGTTGCCGGCAAATTCGGCTTCCCAGATGCTTTCGTTGGCAGTGGTGTTATACTTGTCGGAACACATATCGATGAAAGGATCCCAGTAGTTGGCAGCTAGTTTGTGACCGGCAGTCATTACTTTCTGGGCATAGAAGCTGGCTCTTTCGAAATAGTCTTTCTTTTCGGCCTGTGTGGCATTGCGACCTTCACGGTAATGCTCGCCTGCACGGAACAGATATACACGTGCCAGTATGCCCCATGCGGTAGACTGAGAGATACGTCCCGGCTTGTAAGCAAGATCGGAGGCCGATTTCAGACCAGTATCGGCGGCATCTGCCATTTCGGAGATGATGAAGTCATAGATTTCCTGCTTGTCCGTACGCGGGATATTCAGGTTGGTAACGCTTTGGGTTGAAACTGTTTTGAAAGGAACATCTCCCCAGCACTCTACCAGATTGAAATAATAGAATGCACGCAGGAAGCGGGCTTCGGCGATGTACTGTTCTTTGACGCCTGCATCGAAACCGTTTACTTTGTCGATGTTTTCGAGGAACATATTGGCACGGTTGATGCCTGAATAGAGGGCATACCAGAAGGCAGTCACGGCGTTGTCACTGGTGGTGGCGTTGTTGCAGATCAGTCCGGTAGATGCGGGACCGCGTCCGCTGCCTCCGTAGTGGGATAAGTCGTCACCGGCTACGAGGTACATATAGTCACCGCCGTAGAAAGTAGGTTGCGACAGTATGGCGTAGATGCCTGTCAGGAAGGAGTTGGCTTCAGCGGGGGTGTTGAAGTAGTTCTCCGGCGTCAGTTTGGTAGGTTCTTTGTCCAGAAAGTCACAGGATGCCATGCTGAAACCTGCCAATAGAGCTATGATTGTTATTT
>ERZ773227.1108-NODE-1108-length-20533-cov-91.878699_pt1 | contig 20533 bp, 18 predicted proteins | sample MGYA00580525_ERZ773227 | MGnify/ENA primary metagenome ERZ773227 (study PRJEB29015, sample SAMEA2737782) | human gut metagenome | biome: human gut; feature: human-associated habitat; material: faeces | place: China | collected 2012 ... | reverse complement strand
GCTTCCAGAACATCAATGTAGTTCCTGAGCAGATGGTTGTAGATGGCAACTTCCCAACAGTCGTTTCTCCAAACCCAGAGAATGCAGAGGCTATGACTCTCGGTATGAAGCTCGGTACCAAGTTGAACGCTGACCTCGTGGTTGCTACTGACCCAGATGCTGACCGCCTGGCCATCGTTTGCCGCGATGACAAGGGCGAGTGGATGATCATCAATGGTAACCAGACAGCCATGATGTTCTGCTACTACATCATTGAGAACAAGAAGAAGTTGGGCAAGTTGAAGCCAACAGACTTCCTTGTAAAGACCATCGTAACAACAGAAGTTATCGCTGAGATTGCCAAGAAGAACAACGTAGAGTTGCGCGATTGCTACACCGGTTTCAAGTGGATTGCACGCGAGATTGCTATCTCTGAGGGCAAGCAGCAGTACATCGGTGGTGGTGAGGAGAGCTTCGGTTTCTTGCCATACGATAAGGTACGCGATAAGGATGCTCCTGCATCTATCTGTCTGATTTGCGAGATTGCAGCATGGGCTAAGGATCAGGGCAAGACTCTCTACGACCTCCTGATGCAGATTTATGCAGAGTATGGCTTCAGCAAGGAGTTCACAGTAAATGTAGTTCGCCCAGGTAAGACCGGTGCTGACGAGATTAAGCAGATGATGACAGACTTTCGTGCCAACCCTCCACAGGAGTTGGGTGGCAGCAAGGTGGTAACCTGGAAGGACTATCAGTCTTTGGAGGTTAAGCATGCTGACGGCAGCGTAGAGAAGCTCGATATGCCTGCTACAAGCAACGTGCTCCAGTGGTTCTGCGATGACAACACCAAGGTAAGTGTCCGTCCATCAGGTACAGAGCCAAAGATTAAGTTCTATATTGAGGTTAAGGATCCTTCATTCAAGTGCGCTGGCTGCTACAACCGCTGCACAGCTGCTGCGATGGATAAGATCGAGGCTATCAAGAAGAGCCTGAAGTTGGATTAATTTCATAGGAAATCATATCATGGCGCTCCGGTAATTATTGCCGGAGCGCTTTTCGTTTCAGTAGCCGTTTATTCTTCTCGAAATAGGGTAGCAAGTTACCCTCATTATCATGTTTTTATAGAAAAAAAGCAAAAAGACTTGCATATTTTCTGATTTTTATTTATCTTTGCACCCATATTACAAAATTATAACATAGAATTATACTCTTATGGGAGGCATTTTCGGAACTATTTCCAAGAAAAGCTGTGTCGCTGATCTCTTTTACGGCACAGATTACAACTCACATCTCGGCACACGCCGGGGCGGTTTGGCAACCTACAGTAGTGAGAAGGGCTTCGTGCGCTCTATCCACAATCTGGAAAGTTCATACTTCAGAACGAAGTTTGAATCTACACTCAACAAGTTTGAAGGAGCTACATCGGGCATCGGCGTGATTAGCGATACAGATGCCCAGCCACTCATCATGAACTCTCATCTTGGCCGCTTTGCCATTTGCACTGTAGCTAAGATAGTAAACAAGGATGAACTTACTCAGCTTCTGCTCGAAAAGAACATGCACTTTGCAGAGATGTCTTCGGGTAGTACCAATCCTACTGAGTTGGTGGCTCTGCTCATTATTCAGGGTAAAACCTTCAGAGAAGGTATCGAAAACGTTTTCCATCACATCAAAGGTTCCTGTACCATGATGATCCTTACCGAGGATGGCATTATCTGTGCGCGTGACAGTTGGGGACGTACTCCAATCATCATCGGCAAGAAGGAAGGAGCCTATGCGGCTTCCAGCGAAACCACCTCGTTCCCTAATCTCGATTATGAAACAGCATATGAGGTAGGACCAGGCGAAATCGTGAAGATTAAAGCTGATGGCATGGAGCAGATCCGTCCTGCCAACAAGAAGATGCAGGTTTGCTCTTTCCTCTGGGTTTACTACGGATTCCCTACATCTACCTACGAGGGCAAGAATGTAGAGGAGGCGCGTTTTACCAACGGCTTTAATCTCGCCAAGACCGATGATGTGGAGGTAGACTGCTGCAGCGGTATTCCTGATTCTGGTACTGGTATGGCGATGGGTTATGCTGCTGGCAAGGGTGTGCCTTACCAGCGCTGCATTGCCAAGTATACGCCTACATGGCCTCGCAGTTTTACTCCAAGCAACCAGAGCATGCGTTCGCTGGTAGCCAAGATGAAGCTGATTCCTAACAAGGCGATGCTGAAGGGCAAGCGTGTGTTATTCTGCGATGACAGTATCGTTCGTGGTACCCAGCTTCGCGACAACGTGAAGGTGCTTTTCGACCAGGCTGGCTTGAAGGAGTGCCACATGCGCATAGCATGTCCTCCATTGGTATACGGCTGTCCGTTCATCAACTTCACTTCTTCCAAGAGTGACATGGAGCTGATTACCCGCCGTATTATTGAGAAGTTTGAGGGCGATGCCAACAAGAATCTTGAGAAATACGCTACCACTGGTTCTCCTGAGTATCAGAAGATGGTAGATGAGATTGCCAGCCAGTTGGGCTTGACTTCCCTGAAGTTCAACACCATCGAGCAGCTGGTAGAGGCTATCGGTCTTCCAAAGTGTCAGGTATGTACCCATTGTTTCGATGGCAGCAGCGCATATACTCTGAATGAGTTTGCTGATGAAGACTAAAATAAGAATATAAGTTCTTGATAGATAAGAAGATAGGTCTAGCGCCCCCGTGAAACGCGGTGTAGCCAGACCTATTTTATTTTCCTTTTATATGGTATCGTAATACCCCCTGCGAAATAAAACTGTCACAACTGTCATGTAACGCTTCTGGGGGGTAGGAATCGTGAGGGCTAGAATATATAGCTTTCAATCACTTGTGATATGATACGAATACAGACAGAATCGGAAAATAATGTGGTTTATATTGTTTTCTTCTCGAAAAATTTGGTAGTTACGAAAAAGCAACGTATCTTTGCAGCACATGTTTAGTAAAAAGAAAAAAGTATGAGTGAAGTAAAGCCATATAAATTACCCGAAGAAAAAACAAGTATAGTTTCTGATTCCATGGCAGTCCGTATTACTCCTGATACGGATATTGTTACTTTGCGCCATAATGTGATGGATGCGGTGTATGCTACAACAGATCAGAATGCTTTGTATAGTTGTTTGGTTTTCTTGTCAAGTCAAAAGCAAACTTTACAATCTTCAGTAAAGAAAGAACTTTTGAATCGTTTAGATGAATTGTCAAAGCTTCCAGATGGTTGGGATGGTGAAGGTAGTCTTGCCCTCTCAAGAAATATCGTGGATTTTGTGAAGCGAATTATTCTGCTAGCTGCTGATACTAGTCTGCAAAATTGGGTAGCTTTTCCTGATGCACGAGGTTGTATATATTTAGATTACACGGAAGACAATAATATAGCAGGTGTTACTATAACCAATCATCAGGTTGTAGCATTTATCAAACGGGATGGTCATTTGTCAAAATTCAGTTTTGATAAGTTGGATGAAAAGGAAGTATTGTCATTATTAGAAAAAGCTCATGGATAAACTGATTTCTGAAATAGCAGACGATGAAAAGGTTGCAAGAATCCTGTTCTCGCCTTCTCATATCTATAAAGGGCGTGTTTCGCCGAAGGCTTTTAAACTTGAAAAGTTGAAGAGTGGTGCTGAAGACTATATTTCAGTATTAAGATATAATGCAGATCAATTAGATTCTGTATCAGCTGTTTTTCGTCCTAGAACGAAAGGAGACTCTCGATATGGATTTACATTTTTAAATGTTTTGGATGTTCGAAACCTGGATTATGAATTTAACAACAGAAGGGTGGAGCTATTGCCAAAACCAAGCAAGCGATTACCGTTACATGCTGGAATCTTTTTATCAATTGATGGAAGATTGCAGACTGCCGATGATGTTTCTCCTGATATAGATTTTTTCCAAAAAGAACTTGCCATGCTTTGTGATGGGGTGCATAAATTTTAATCTGCCCCGAACGTTGGAAAAACAGCCTAGTTCTTGATATATAATAAGATAGGTCTAGCAACCCCGCAAAGCGCGGTGTTGCTAGACCTATTTTTTATTGTTATTTTCGGAAATTTTGAACATATTGTGATAAGATGTGAATAGTCTTTTATCACCGAAAAGCTGTACCTTTGCATCCAGATAATAAATGAAACGTAAATCAATAGAAATCATTAAGAAGAAATGAAGAAAATAATCATCTTATGTTTCGCGCTCGGAGCTTTCCATACTCTTGGCGCACAGGAGACGCTTACGCTCAGCCAGTGCCTGCAGATGGCAGTGGATAACAACCTGTCGCTCCAGAGCAGCCGAAACGAAATAGCTAAGGGAAAGTACGCTATCAGCGAAAATCAGGCTAAACTCTATCCGCAGATCAATGCGGTGGCACAGCTCAACGACAACTTTACGCCGCCTGTTTCGGTTACCGACGGCTCGGCTTACGGCAAGCCTTATAATGTAACCAAGACGTTGCAGTATAATGCATCGGCGGGTGTACAATTGCAGATGCCACTGTATAACCAGATGATTCTTACCGCCATCGACATTACCAAGATTGCCGATAAACTCAACCAACTCTCTTATGAGAAGGCGCGTGAAGACCTCATCGTGCAGACTGCCAAGATGTATTACATGGCGCAGAACACATCTGAGCAGATTCGTCTGACGGATGACAACATCAAGCGACTGGTAGAACTCAGAAACATCACCCAGGCTTTCTATGATAACCAGATGAGTTTGGAGGTAGATCTGAAGCGAGTGAATCTCAATATTGAGAACCTCACCGTGCAGCGCGATAACGCCATCGCCATGCTCGAACAGCAGTATACCATGCTCAAGTATGTGATAGATTATCCTGCCGAGAAGGAGATGAAGGTGACTGCCGTAAATCCGGGAAAGATAGAGATGGTGAAGGCTGACGGACTGGATACGGGACTCTACGAACTCCAGTTGCTGGAGCAGAAGAAACTGCTCACCCAGAAGCAGACCAAACTTGCCAAGGACGGTTATCTGCCATCGCTCTCGCTGACCGGAAACCTGATGTATTCTGCCTTTACCGATAGGATAGATCACTGGATTCATTCGGGCGAGTCAAACCACTGGTATGGTTCCAATGGTCTGGGCATTCAACTGAGAGTGCCTGTATTCGATGGTTTTGAAAAGCGTTCTAAAATCAGAAAGGCGAAGATAGAGGAGGAGAATGCACGCATCGGTTACGAGGACGCCCTGAAGGCACTGCAGGCAAACTATATGAATGCGGTGAGCGAGGTGAACAACAGTCAGCGCAACTACAAGAAGCAGTTTGATAATTATACCATGGCGCAGGATGTTTACAACGTAACAGCCGACCAGTATAAGGAGGGTGTGGCTTCGATGACAGCGGTGCTGCAGGACGAGATGCGCATGAGCGAGGCAATGAACAATTATCTCACAGCCTACTATCGCTACAAGGTTGCCAATCTCTCGCTGCTCAAGTTGACTGGACAGCTCAACCAGATTTCGGTTGCTAAATAACGGAGAAAAATAAATCATTAAAAAATAAAATATAAACAGGAAAACGGGATGTAAAAAAGTTTACTTCATATTCCCTGATTCCAAATTACAATAAAACTATGGAACAGAACGAAAATAAAAAAGTAGAAACAGCAGAGACTACACAGGTATCTCACGAAGAAACCAGGAAGAAACTCAAGAAGCAGCGCGTAAGACAGATTGTTGCCAGTCTGATAGGTGTTGCCATCCTAGCTTTCGGACTTTGGAAGATCGTATGCCTCTTCCTCGATTATAACTCTAACGAAACGAGCAATGATGCTCAGATAGAGCAATATATCTCACCTGTTAATCTCCGTGCATCCGGCTATATCGCCAAGGTATGCTTCAGAGAACATCAGGAAGTACACAAGGGAGATACCCTCCTTGTGCTCGACGACCGGGAGTATCGTATCCGTCTGATGGAGGCTGAAGCAGCCCTCAAGGATGCCAAGGCAGGAGCCAATGTCATCAATGCTACAGAGCAGACCACCGAGACATCAGCTTCTATCTATCAGGCATCTATCGATGAAATAAATGTACGACTTGCCAAACTCGCCAAGGACTGCGAACGCTATCGCAACCTGGTAGAAAAGAAGGCGGCTACTCCTATCCAGCTCGAACAGCTGGAGGTGGAATATGCAGCCACCAAGAAGAAACTCGAAGGGGTAAAGAAGCAGCAGGCTGCTGCCTATAAGGGAGTAAACGAGGTAACTACCCGCAAGCAGAATGTGGCTGCCTCCATCGAGCGTGCCGAGGCTGCCGTAGAGATGGCAAAGCTGAATCTCTCTTACTGTGTGGTTGTGGCTCCTTGTGACGGCAAACTGGGTCGCCGCTCTATCGAGGAGGGACAGATGGTGAATGCAGGAACCACCATTACCTACATCATTCCAACAAACAACAAATGGGTGATTGCCAACTATAAGGAAACCCAGATAGAGAATCTCTATGTAGGACAGAAGGTGCGTATGACCGTAGATGCCATCAGTAACAAGGAGTTTGAGGGTACGGTGACCGCCATTTCTGGTGCTACCGGTTCGAAATATTCGCTGGTACCTACAGACAATTCTGCTGGCAACTTTGTCAAGATTCAGCAGCGTGTGCCTGTAAGAATCGATTTCAACAACCTCAGCAAAGAGGATAATGAGCATCTTGCTGCCGGCATGATGGTGGTTGTCAAGGCTGAGAGAAAGTAAAAACAGCTAGATGGAAATGAAGTAATATATGGAAGAAGAATATAAGAATTATCCGTTTTATGATTGGGTGCCCAAACCGCTCGGCATCATCTTCATGATCATCCTCTTCGTGCCGATGATTACGATGAGTGGTGTCTATTCTGCCAACAGCGGCGAGATGATGAGCGGGCTTGGCATCCAGTCGGAATACATCGCCTTTGCGGGTTTCTGCACCTCGATAGGAATGGCGGCTTTCTCGCCGTTCTTCTATGAACTGGTGTGCATCCGTAGAGAGAAGATGATGTGTATCGTGGGCTTCTCCATTCTCTTTATCCTCAGTTTCGTGTGTGCCCAGACCGACTCGCTGTTCATACTCGGACTGTGCAGTCTGCTGATGGGTTTTGTCCGCCAGACGCTGCTGATGGCGCATCTCTTCGTGCTCATCAGATATGGTTTCGGAATAGAGGCTACGAGGAATATCACTCCGGGATGCGAGCCTACTACCGAGGAAGCATGGGATGCGGTAGATTCGGAGAAGATGGTGTCGCAGCCGGTCATCTATCTCTTCTTCATGATTATCGGACAGTTGGGAACCTGGCTAACGGCATGGCTTGCCTATGCCTATGAGTGGCAGTATGTTTATCATTTCATGATGGCATTCATGCTGGCGGGCATCATCATCGTGTTCTTCACCATGCCTTATCATAAGTATCCGATGCCTAAGTTCCCGATAACGATGTCGAAGTTTGGCAATGTTACGGTGTTCAGTATCATGCTCTGTTCGTTTGCTTACGTCATGGTTTTCGGTAAGACGCTCGACTGGTTTGATGATCCTACCATCCGTTTCTCTTCGGTGGTCTGTCTTATCTTTACCGCTCTGTTCATCTATTTGGAGAAGACGCGGCGTTCACCTTATTTCATCATGGAGGTGTTCCAGCTCAGGGTCATCAACTACGGCATCCTGCTCTTCTTCCTGCTGATGGTCTGCAATTCGAGTGCCATGTTTGTCAACGTGTTCACCAATGTGAGTATGAAGATAGATAACTGGCAGAACGCCACGCTAGGCAACTGGGTGATGGTGGGCTACACCGTGGGACTGATATTCGCCGTCATTGCCCGAGCCAAGAATGTTCACCTGAAGTGGATGTACTGTCTGGGTTTTCTCTTTATCGGAGCCTATGCGCTGTACATGTATTTCGAGGTACAGAACGACGGTATGTATGAGCGTATGAAATGGCCTATCATCATCCGTTCTACGGGAATGATGCTGCTCTATTCGCTCATCTCCACGATAGCCAACCAGCGCATGCCTTACCGCTTCATGTCAACCTGGGTTTGCATCATGCTTACCGTTCGTATGGTCATTGCTCCTTGCATCGGCTCGGCGCTCTATACCAATGTGCTTCAGCACAGACAGCAGTATTATGTAACCCGCTTTGCCCAGGATTACGACCGCACGAACATCGAGACGGCGAAGACTTACGACCAGACGGTGAGAGGCATGCAATATCAGGGCAAGAGTGTAACCGAGGCACAGAACATGGCTGCCATGAGTACGAAGGGAAAGGTACAGGTACAGGCCACGCTGGTGAGTATCAAGGAGATGGCAGGCTGGACCTTCTACGGCTGTCTGCTGTGTGCCGGACTGATGCTCGTTCTCCCTTGGCGCAAGCGCAATATCAGGGAACTGACGCGCGAATATCTGCTGAAGAATGTAGATGTGAAATCCCTGGGAAGAAGGTAGGGGAGTGCTAAAATATCATAAAAGATACAGGCTGTTCATCTGATGAATGGATATTTTTGTTATCTTCGCAGTTAAATCTGAAGATAACAGACCCATATTCATCATGAAAATAACAGATAATATCATCATATATGAGGCTCATGAGTTTCCTCAGCTATTGATGCAGCCTTTCTACTCCGACTATGTCGGAATCGTAATCTGTCATCAGGGGATGTTCCGTTTCTGTGTAGACGGAACATCCTTTGTTGCATCTGAGGGTGAGACCGTTTTCCTCTCCAAAGGAGTGATGTTTCATGTGCAGGAAACGGGCAAGAACCTCAAATATACCCTTCTTTTTTACCGTGCTGAACAGATTCGTCACATGTTGGGCAATACCGTGGTTACCATGCGTCTTTATGCTACGATTTATCCCAAACCCTGCCATGTCAGGACGACGGGCTATGAGGATATGCTCACTTCCTATGCCTTGATGCTGAGGAAACTGGAGTTGGAAAAAGAGAAGAGTGGTGAACTGGATGCATATTGTGTGCATGAGCAGAAACTGTTACTGATGGCTGTTACGTATCGTTTGTGCAGCATCTTCTCGGCATCGTTCAAGGCTGCCGGCAAGGAGATGGAGCGGAAGATAGCCATCTTTGAGTCGCTGGTGCTGCTGATAGAGAAGAACTATATGCGTGAGCGCAGTGTGGCTTTCTATGCAGACGAACTCTGTCTTACACCGAAATATCTGTCGGTACTGGTCAAGTCGGTTTGCGGTCAGACGGTCCAGCAGTTGCTTTTCAAGGCGATGATCCGTCGCAGTATCTACCTGATGAAGAATACCACGAAGACGATACAGCAGATAGCCAATGAACTCAGTTTTCCCAATGCTTCAGCCTTCGGAACCTTCTTCAAGAAACATACCGGTCTGTCGCCTAAGCATTACCGCAATTGGGAAGAGGGAATGAACCGAGATTTCATCCTATATCTATAAAATAAAAAAGGGACAGAGGATTTGTTCTGTCCCCTGTCCCGAAACTGTGATATAACTAAAACAACTGAGCGAAAGCTTCGGCTGTCTTTCCTGTATAGGTCTTCATCTCTGTAACCGGCTTGTAACTGAAATCCTTGAAGGCAAGGAGCTGTGTGGCAACAAACTGGTGGTCGTCAGAGATGCAAGCCTGTAACTTCATATTACCCATGCTGATGGCTGAAACAGGGAATTTGCTGATCGCTGTTTCTACATCCTTAGGGGCTGCACTGAGGATGTTCTCAAGCTTTCTTCCATCCTCTACAGAATATTCTTTCTCTTTTATCTTAATCACACTGTTGGTAGGTTGATAGATGAGCTTGACAGTCAAACCCATGAAACCTTTCTTTACCTGTACATCCTGGAGTGCCAAAACATCAGCACCCATCTCTAAATGATTAATCTTTGCCATAATTTTATACTGTTATTTGCTTATTCTTAATTCTTGAAAAATAATATATATTGAACTGTTTTTTGTTTTGAATAGGGGTGTAACCAGTCTTATCGCAAATCTTAGGAAAGATGCGATAAACCTATATGAAATTTTAAAAAGAGAAAAGAATAAGCACTAACAGAGCAGACGTCGCAGGCAAATGACATAATACTTGCAGGCGACATCAAAGTGGATTGGGGCAGTTTCCTGTCGGAAAGGCTCCATGCCACCTTCTATAGCTGATAAAAGGGATGATAAATAACGGATTCTATTTGTAAGCAATCTACTGGCAGTCTGACTGTTGTGCATGTTGCCACTTGGCAATAAGCGCTGCGGACGGCTGCTACAGATGCGGTAAGCAAGCTGTGAGGCGTTTTCAAGCTGTGCCTCAGGCTGGCTCTTGTCATACTCAACCTTCGCCAAACCATCTTTCTTATGGCTTGCATCTTCGGTATAAGAATCCTCGGGAGTAAAAGAAATAGGGGCAGCAGATACCTCTCCATAGCCTGAGAAGACCATGGATACCAGAAAAAGGATGTATAGTATCAACTGCCTCATATTAAATATATTATGGTGTCAGGATGAACTCCCGACACCAGGGATGATTAATAGCTTCTTGCGATGATGACACGGGCTACAGCTGGCTTGCCGCTTACCATATCTACACCTGGAGTCTGCTCGTAAGCGAAAGGCACGCAGCGGATGGTAGCCTGAGTCTCTTCCTTAATCTTAGCCTCGGTCTCGGCTGTACCGTCCCAATGGCAGAGGAAGAAACCACCGTCCTTCACACGCTTCTTGAACTCCTCGTAGTTGTCGCACTCATAAACGTGAGCATCACGGTAAGCACGAGCCTTCTCGAAGATATTCTTCTGGATGTCTTCCAGCATATTCTTTACGCGCTCAACGATACCGTCGAAGCTTACGTTCTCCTTCTCCAAGGTATCACGGCGCATAATCTCGATGGTGTTGTTCTCCAAGTCACGGCCACCCATAGCCAGACGAACAGGAACACCCTTCAACTCATAGTCAGCGAACTTGAAGCCAGGACGCTTGGCAGGGTTGTCATCATACTTCACGGTGATGCCCAACTCGCGGAGCTGGTCGATGACAGGCTGCAACTTAGCAGTAATCTGAGCCAACTGCTCGTCGCCCTTGTTGATAGGAACGATAACCACCTGGATAGGAGCCAGCTTTGGAGGCAATACGAGACCGTTATCATCGCTGTGAACCATGATGAGGGCACCCATCAGTCGGGTAGAAACACCCCATGAAGTAGCCCATACGTACTCAGGCTTGTTCTCCTTGTTCAAGTAGGTAACATCGAAACTCTTGGCGAAGTTCTGACCCAGGAAGTGAGAAGTACCACTCTGGAGAGCCTTGCCATCCTGCATCATTGCCTCGATGGTATAAGTGTTGAGAGCACCTGCGAAACGCTCAGTCTCACTCTTCACACCCTGCAATACAGGAACACCCATGTAGTTTTCAGCAAACTCAGCGTAAACCTTGAGCATCTCTTGAGCCTTTGCCTCAGCCTCTTCCTTAGTGGCATGAGCGGTATGACCCTCCTGCCAGAGGAACTCAGAAGTACGGAGGAACGGACGGGTACGCATCTCCCAACGCATTACGTTACACCACTGGTTGCAGAGGATAGGGAGATCACGCCATGAATGAATCCAGTTCTTATAGGTGTTCCAGATGATGGTCTCAGAAGTAGGACGGATGATGAGCTCCTCATCGAGCTTTGCGTTAGGATCAACCTCAACCTCTTTGCCATCCTCTGTAGAACGGAGGCGGTAGTGGGTAACTACGGCACACTCCTTGGCGAAACCTGCCACGTGCTCAGCCTCACGAGAGAAGAAACTCTTCGGGATGAGGAGAGGGAAGTATGCGTTCTGTACACCTGTCTGCTTAAACATCTTGTCGAGCTGTTGCTGCATCTTCTCCCAGATAGCGTAACCGTATGGTTTGATAATCATACAACCACGAACTGGTGACAACTCAGCGAGATCAGCCTTTACTACCAAATCATTGTACCACTGACTGTAGTTGTCAGCGCGCTTGGTTAAATTCTTGAGTTCTTTAGCCATATTGCTTTATTCTATTTATTTTGTTTTTTATTTCTTCTGTTATATATATATTAAGGTATAAGCTTGAGCCTTCATCATCTGCTGACGGCAGTTCATCTGTCTGCAGGTGTCTGAAATCCGACTTTTAGGGATTTTCCACCCCCAAATAGGTGATTTCCTAGCTCTATTTCGACAAATACCCTTAAATTTGCATGCAAAAATACAAAAAAATATTAGAAAACTCTCCATTATGGAGAAAAAAGAGTTATCTTTGCAATTAAATAACATAAATATAGGAGATTTTAAAATGAAAAAGACTAATTTTGCAGTTGCAGGCCTCTCTTTGTGCTTGCTTTTTTCAAGTTGTGGAACCAATCAGAAGACAGGTACAGCTGTAGGTGCCGGTTCTGGTGCAGCTCTGGGTGCTCTCGTAGGTGGATTGCTCAACAATAGCCATCGTGGTACCGGTGCTCTCGTAGGTGCTGCTATCGGTGCAGCTGTTGGTGGCGGTGCTGGTAACCTCATAGGAAAGCACATGGATAAGGTAAAGGCTGAGGCTGAACAGGTGAAGAATGCACAGGTTGAGACTGTAACAGATGCCAATGGCTTGTCTGCCGTTAAGGTAACATTTGCTTCTGGTATCCTCTTCCCAACTAATGGTTCTACTCTCAGCAGTAGCGCAAAGACTGATTTGGCTCAGTTTGCCGGTGTATTGAAGAACAATACCGACTGCGAGGTTTCTATCCAGGGTTATACTGATGCTACAGGTAATGATGGTATCAACTTGCCATTGAGCCAGAAGCGTGCTGAGGCAGTTTACAACTATCTTGCTTCTTGCGGTGTTACCAGCCGTCAGGTAAAGAATGTTCAGGGTTTTGGTTCTGCTAACCCTGTTGTTAATACTACTGCTGCTTGTGCCCAGAACCGTCGTGTAGAGGTTTACATGTATGCTAGCCAGGCTATGGTTAACGCAGCCAACAACGGTACATTGAAGTAATAACTTTCATGCTCCCGGGAGGGAAAAACTAAATAGATGATTTTGAAGAAAATCAAGAATATAGTAAAATGGGTGGTGGTGCTGTTTTTCAGTACCACCATTCTTGCTGTAGTGGCATATAGGTTCATTCCTGTGTATGTCACTCCTCTGATGTTTATCCGATGCTTCCAGCAAGTAGCTGATGGAGAGAGTATTACCCTGCATCATCATTGGGTTTCGATGGATAAGATTTCGCCTCACATGCCAGTGGCGGTGATGGCGAGCGAAGATGCGAGATTTCTGAAGCATCACGGTTTCGACTTCAATGCCATCGAGAGTGCGGCGAAGAATAATGCACGTGGTGGAAAGGTGCATGGAGCCAGTACCATCAGTCAGCAGACTGCTAAGAATGTCTTCCTGTGGCCTGGCCGTTCATGGACCCGCAAGGGATTTGAAGTCTACTTTACCTTCCTCATCGAAATGATGTGGAGCAAGCAGCGCATCATGGAGGTTTATCTCAACAGCATTGAGATGGGACCGGGTATCTATGGTGTGGATGCGGTTGCAGAATATCATTTCGACAAGAAAGCGAAAGATCTGTTTCGTGGCGAGTGTGCGCTGATAGCAGCTACACTTCCTAATCCGCGCAAATTCAGTTCGCTGCATCCTAGCGCTTATATGAAGAAGCGCCAGCGACAGATAGAACATCAGATGAGATTTATCCCTACCTTCCCTCGTGAGGGCGAAGATTTCGATCCGGGCACGGCTGTGGGAGGATATAGGGTGAAGTGAAGAATGAAGAGTGAAAAATCTGGTAAATATTGATTAATGGATTTACTGAACGACTTGAACGAAGCGCAGCGTGCTGCGGTAGAATATATTAACGGACCTTCGCTGGTGATAGCCGGTGCAGGTTCGGGTAAAACGCGTGTGCTTACTTATAAGATAGCTTATCTCCTGAGCCAGGGCATGAAACCCTGGAGCATCATGGCGCTCACCTTTACCAATAAGGCGGCAAGGGAGATGAAGGAACGTATCGGAAAACTGGTGGGAAATGATCTCGCCCAGCATCTCTATATGGGTACCTTCCACAGCATCTTCTCCCGAATCCTGAGAGCGGAGGCTGAGCATATCGGCTTCAACAACAACTTTACCATTTATGACGAAAGTGACTCGCGCTCGCTGATCAAGGCGATAGTGAAGGAGATGGGGCTGGATGATAAGAAGTATAAGCCTGCTGCCGTTCATGCCAAGATTTCGATGGCGAAGAACAACCTGATGAGTGCTGCGGCTTATGACAGCGATGCGGCTATCTTCGAGCAGAACAAGCGTGCGCAGATGCCTGAGGTTGGTAAGATTTTCGTGGCTTACGTGCAGCGCTGCAAGCAGGCCAATGCCATGGATTTCGATGATTTGCTGACACTTACCTATCAGCTCTTCAGGGAACATGAGGATATTCGCCACAAATATGCCGCCCGCTTCGATTATGTCCTGGTGGATGAGTATCAGGATACCAATCACGTTCAGATGTCTATCGTCATGCAACTCTGTCAGGAGAAGCAGCGTGTTTGTGCCGTGGGTGATGACTCGCAGAGTATCTATAGTTTCCGTGGTGCCAATATCGATAATATTCTCAACTATCAGCGCCAGTTTCAGGGCACGCGTCTCTTCAAACTGGAACAGAATTACCGCTCTACCCAGACCATCGTTGAGGCGGCTAACAGTCTGATTAAGCATAACCGCAACCAGATTCCTAAGGATGTGTTCAGCGAGAATGCGAAGGGTGAGAAGATTCAGTATAAGCCTGCTTACAGCGACAAGGAAGAGGCGGCGATTGTGGCGAAGGACGTGAAGCGTATCCGGCGCGAGGATGGCTGCCAGTATAGTGATTTTGCCATTCTCTACCGCACCAATGCCCAGAGTCGTAGCTTCGAGGAGGAGTTCAGAAAGCAGGGTATTCCTTATCGCATTTATGGCGGACTGAGTTTCTACCAGCGCAAGGAAATTAAGGATATTATTGCATATTTCCGTCTGGTGGCGAATCCGGATGATGAAGAGGCTATCAAGCGTATCATCAACTATCCGGCTCGTGGAATCGGTGCTACTACGGTGCTGAAGATTGCTGACTGTGCCCATCAGAACCAGGTGAGTTTCTGGGAGGTAATCGGTGCCCCTGAGCGGTATGGACTGGCGGTTACCAAGGGTACGATGAACAAGCTGGAAACTTTCAGATTGCTAATTTCTTCGTTTATCGAACGAGCTCAAACTACGGATGTCTATGAATTGGGTGATGCCATTATCAAGGAGAGTGGCATCAGTCAGGATATCATGTCGGGCAAGGATGCCGATGATCTGGCACGTCAGGAGAACCTGGAGGAATTCTTGAGCGGTATGTCGGCTTTTGTGGAGGAACGCCGTGAAGAGGGTAGGTTTGATGAACTCTTCCTGCAGGATTATCTGCAGGATGTGGCGCTGCTTACCGATGCTGACAGCGATGGTGATAAGGATGAATCTCGTGTTTCTCTGATGACGGTTCATGCTGCCAAGGGTCTGGAGTTTCCTACGGTATTCGTGGTTGGTTTGGAAGAGAATATCTTCCCAAGTCCGCTTTCTGCTGCTTCGCTCCGAGAACTGGAGGAGGAACGGAGATTGCTTTACGTTGCCATTACGCGAGCTGAGAAACATTGTATCCTGACGAACGCCAAGAACCGCTGGCGATATGGCAAGATGGAGTTTGATAATCCGAGTCGGTTTATCGATGAGATTGACGGCAAGTTGATTGATAGCCAGGATGAGGCTGGTGGAAGCTTGTTTGGCTCCAGAGCTGATTCGATGTCTGACCAGCCGGAGTGGGCGAGAGCGCAACGTTCTCGCAGACCGTGGGAGGATGCTGAGCAGCCTAGATACAGTAGCAGGTATCAGAATTCCAAACCGGTAGCATCGCAGTTTGTAGCAGATCCTAAGCCTTCTCTCTTTGATGATGAACCGGAGACTTCATATACTTCCGGACGCTCGTCTGTTTCCGGACGCTCATCTCTCTCTGAAGGTAATTTCAAGTCTGTTAGAGCGCTGAATGCAGCTAAACGTTACATGGAGACGCATTCTTCTCATCCTGCTTCTCGTACTACTGGATCTTCTGCAGCATCAGTTTCTTCTTCTACAGCTTCATCTGCTGGCAGTTCATCTTGTGGTTTGCAGGAGGGAATGAAGATTGAACATCAGCGTTTTGGACGGGGAACAGTATTGAAGATTGAAGGTACTGGTGAGAATACGAAGGCTACGGTGGAGTTCGTTCATTCTGGCACCAAACAGCTTCTGCTGAAATATGCCAAGTTTACGGTAGTAGATTAAGTTCAGTAGTCTGATGTTTATATTTAAGGTTTATCCTGTTTTGAAGTTCTCTCTTACAGGTAGAATCTTATAATATTGATAAAGAGTTATAAAAATTGATTGTGCAAGGCCATCTCTGGTCTTGCCCTTTTTGTTTCTATATACTATAAATTGAAAAAGCGTCCCCGCAGTAGCCTCACGGTTACTACGGGGACTTATATTACTAACATCTAACTTTAGCATTTTTGTTTAAACTTAAAAACGAATTCTTTATGAGAGTAATTTCTCCATTATCTATAAACATAAACCAAGTATCTCATATATTGCAAGTAACTTGTATCCTGCAAATATCTTGTATCCTTAAATGCAAGTTCTTAGAAAAGTTAAACCCATAAATCAGTATCTCTACTAATATCTTGATTATTTTTATTTTATTGCTTTTTGTCTGTTTAATATTTAATACTTTTAATTTACAATGCAAAGATATAAAAAAAATGGGTAAACTCCAAATTAATTTTGTTTTATTTTGTGTTAAATGGCTTTTGTCGTACTTATGCGGCGTTTTTTAAGGATTAACTGGCAAAGTTAAAAGGGTGTATCATAAACATTCAAATGCTTTATGATACACCCTCTTTCTCAGGATTCTGAATATTTTTTCGTGTTTATAACGCTTCGTCTTCAGGACGTGGCATCTGTGTCTGGGGCTTCTGTTTCTTGCCTGACTTCATGAATAGTTTCTTCTTCTTGAGCCATGCAGCCTTGCGTATTTCGTATTCTTCGCGATGACGCTCCAAAAAATTATCTGCCATGTTTCGTTTCCTTTTTTACTTTGCGTTATGAATGCTTATTCTTTTTCTTTAAACTTACTGTAAATCACCTTTATCTGTATAGGACTTTTCTCCTTGCCGTTGCTGTCGGTGGTTATTACACCTCTTTTCAGTCGGGTAGAAGCGAGTGACATATCGTGATTAATCTTGGAGATGACGGTAGTATGTCCCTGTGTGGTTGTGATGATGTTTACAGGAACCAGTACTACTTTATTCCAGTTTTCTCCCTTGCCCTTGTTCTTATACATGGCAGAAACCAGGTTGGCGATATTCTGGAATGTATAGGCATTCTTATAAGTACCTGTACTGCTGTAGCTTGTGGTATAAGAAGTACGGCTATCTGCCAACTTGCTCTTTTCGAAGAACGACTGCAAACTGTCTTTCTGAACCATCAGGATGGTGCTTGGTGTAGCAAAGTTGTATGGGTTGTCTTCGTTTTCATTGTTGAGTCGTGGAAAAGAGATGGTAGCTGTGTTGAGCGTATCCTTCTCATGTCCCTTCATGATATCTTCGATAGGGAGGGTAACCTCGGTGAAGATACCTGCTGGCGACTTGAGGTAAGTACAGTTCTGCTGACTTGCCAACTCCTCCAAGTTCGTGGTATCGTTCTCAATCTTGTTGAGCTGCAATACCTCTTCTGTACCATCGAAACGGTTGTATCCGATGCCTACAGCTATACTGTCTGTAACGCCGTCCTTTGCCTTGATGGTCTTGTGGCGGGTCCAGTAGAAGATAAGCTCTGTATTCCAGATCTTAGCCATGTTACCCGTACCGCCTACATTCTTGATGAAGAAGCCAGGGCAGACGTTGTGCAGGAACTTGTAGTTGGTCTTGAAGTACTCAGGATGTTCTGCGTATGTTTGCATGATGTAAGAACCATAGTTCTTGTATGTCTTACCATCTTTCTCATACTTCTTATTCAAGTAAATCTTGAAGTTCTTGACATCTGATGTATTGCTCAAGTTGTAATTACTGCTCCAATGCTGGTTGTTTTCGCTTACCCAGCCTTCCTTGAAGACATCATAATCAGAGTAATACTCCTTATCTTCTGCCATCGGCTTTGTCATCTCATAGGCTGTCACCTTCATTGGGGCGATAGTATCGCCGTAGCTGGCATTGTATGAAACCAAGAGGTAGCATGAGTCTGCTTCGATAGAACCTTTGTTTGCCTGCTTGATGTAATCGAGTGTATCTACAGAGAAAGTAGGCAATACGCTCAACTGGGTCATGTAGTCACCCTTTACATAGTTGCCGGTTTCCGGGTCTTTCATCTTACCGATGAGACCGCTGTTGTTGCGGCTCAATACGGCACCTGAAACCATAGACTTTGTAGCTACAGGAAATACTGCGCTAGTGATGTTGATGTTGTCAATATCGTTAGTGATGCTACCACCGATTCCCTCGGTGGTGTCATCACATGCAGCGAAAGTAAGCGCTGCTATTACTAATACTGTTAAGAGTCTTAAAATTTTCATTATCCTTGTATGTATGTGTCTCTGTTGTCGGAATTTTATTCTGCGTCAGGACAAACCTTGTTGATGAAGTCTGCGTATGGCTCCTGGATATCTTCTCCCGGATAAGCCAGTACAGGCTTGTTCTTCTCCTTCGCATAATCAAAGAGAATCTGGTTAGCTTCTTCTTCACCTTCTACCACACCGTCGCTATAGTCGATGGCGAGTTTGCCGAGCTCAATGAAGTTGAAGTCGTCCTGATAACTGTCAAGCAGTTCTGACTTGGCATCGCGGAAGGCAACGCAACGTTTGAAGTTGGTACCCAGTTCACCCTTGAGTTCGTTGGTATAGAGAGCGGTAATCACCTTTGATTCTGCAAATGAAGGCTCTTCGCTGTAGGCTGTCTTTACATAGAATGGTACTACTGCGCTAGCCCAACCCTGGCAGACGATTACATCAGGCTGCCAGCGGAGCTTCTTTACGGTTTCCAATACGCCACGTGCAAAGAAGATAGCTCTTTCTCCGTTGTCGGCATATTCCTTTCCGTTTTCATCGGTGCCCATCTGGCGGCTCTTGAAATAGTCGTCATTATCGATGAAATAAATCTGCTGTCGTGTTGTTGGTATAGATGCAACCTTGATGATCAGCGGATGGTCTGTATCATCTATGATAAGGTTCATACCAGACAGGCGAATGACCTCGTGCAATTGTCCGCGACGCTCGTTGATGGTGCCCCACTTAGGCATGAAGGTGCGGATCTCAAAACCTGCTTCCTGCATCTTCTGAGGCAGTTCGCGTCCCATGATTGACATGTGAGACTCGGCTACGTATGGGTCGATCTCCTGATTGATAAATAATACTTTTTTTGCCATAAAAATTAAATTTTATTCTTACGAATTACGTGCAAAGGTACAAAAAAAACTTCAAATAGGGGCATTTTTTCTCCGAAATTCATTATTTTCGGCAATAATTCGCATATTTTTAGGTTTTTTCTTTCTCATTTGAGAAAAAAGTTGTTATTTTGCACCCGAAAACAGATTATGACGATGAAAGTATTCAATAAGATTGTTGACCTCCAGAACGAACTCTTCATGTGTCGTAAGGAGGGAAAGGAAATCGGCCTTGTGCCAACTATGGGTGCGCTGCATGAGGGTCACGCCTCTCTTGTTAAGCGCAGTGTAAAGGAAAATGGCGTGACTGTGGTTTCTGTGTTCCTGAATCCTACACAGTTTAATGATCAGCGTGACTTGGATCGCTATCCTCGTACCCTCGATGCTGACTGCAAGCTCTTGGAGGCTTGTGGTGCTGACTATGTGTTTGCACCATCGGTGAAGGAGATGTATCCTACACCAGATACACGCCACTTTGAGTTTCCACCTGTTTCTACCGTGATGGAGGGTGCCAAGCGCCCGGGTCATTTCAATGGTGTATGTCAGGTAGTGAGCCGTCTTTTCTATATCGTTCGACCAACTCGTGCTTATTTCGGTGAGAAGGATTGGCAGCAGATTGCTGTCATCAAGCAGCTCGTGAAGTACATCAACAGCGATGTGCAGATTGTGGAGTGTCCTATTGTCCGTGATGAGGATGGTTTGGCTAAGAGCAGCCGTAATACTTTGCTGGTTCCTGATGAGCGTGCCATTGCGCCAAACATCTATAAGGCTCTGAAAGAGAGTGTGGAGTATGCCAAGACTCATACTGTACAGGAAACTCATGATAAGGTGGTTGCCGACATCAATGCTGTAGAGGGTCTGGAGGTAGAGTATTTCCAGATTGTGGATGGCGACAGCCTACAGGATGTTTCTTCATGGGAGGATAGTGCATACGTGGTAGGTTGCATCACCGTTTATTGCGGTAAGACTCCTATCCGTCTCATCGACCATATCAAGTATAAGGGATAATTCCTCGATAGATATTCTTTATTAAGTTTAATCCGTAACAGATCAAGTAATAACAGAACAATGCAGATAGAAGTATTGAAGAGTAAGCTCCATTGTGTGACCGTAACTGAGGCTAACCTGAATT
>ERZ773227.1090-NODE-1090-length-20928-cov-4.330858_pt1 | contig 20928 bp, 15 predicted proteins | sample MGYA00580525_ERZ773227 | MGnify/ENA primary metagenome ERZ773227 (study PRJEB29015, sample SAMEA2737782) | human gut metagenome | biome: human gut; feature: human-associated habitat; material: faeces | place: China | collected 2012 ... | reverse complement strand
ATTCACATACCTGCCGCCAGAATACACCATCCGCGTCACTCTGTCAAGCCTGTCGTAGGTATATTCGACGACGGTCCCGTTGCCATATGTCGTGGAATCCAGCAGGCCGTTGTTCGCGGCGTAGACATTCTCCATCAGCACCCACGGCGTGCTGACATCCGGACTGCTCACGCCGATGCTCGTCGCCTGGCCCCACTGGTTATAGCCGAAGGAGTAGATCTGGTGCTGCTCGGCTTTGTCGCGGAAGGTCTTGCGGTCGAGGGTGGCAAGGCGGCCGTTTTCGTAGCCGTAGTCGATGGCGGCGACGCCGGGGCGGTAGACCATGGCCGTCCGGCGGCTGTTGGCGTCGTAGGTATAGTTCGTCTCGCGCTTCAGGGCGTCCTTCGTCTGAAGGAGCTGCTCCGTCAGCGAGTTATAGTCGTAAAGCGTCGTATTGCCGTTGACATCCGTCACGCGTTGGGTGTGGTTGCGGTCCGGCGTCGCGACGGCGCTGCTCTCGAGGTACTTCTGCTCGTTTTTCTCCGTCGAGGTCAGCTTGGAGCCGGTGACGTTTCCCGCCTCGTTATAGGTCGTGGTGCTCTTGATCCCGGCGACCGAAGCGGAGGTGACGTCGTGGGCGGCATTGTAGGTATAGGTGTACTTTGCGCCGTTTGCGGCCGTGTAAGAGGTCAGGTCCGTGCCGGTATATCCGGCCTTTTCCGTGCCCGTGCCGGTCTGCGTGGCGGCGGTGACGTTGCCGTCGGCGTTATAGGAGTAGGTCTGCACCGGCTCCTGCCGCAGGGAGAGGTTGTCGAACCGGGCCGTGCCGGAATTGTGGTCGAACGCGCAGTAGACAATGATCCGCCGGATCGTTTTGCCGCTCTCCTTCGGCACGATGGTCCCCACGGCGCACTGCCAGTCGGCGGTGGCCCAGCTGAACGGGACGCTCTGCCGCTCGGGCTCGCTCACGCCCACATAGAAGATCTCCGCGATCAGGCCGAAGTAGCGCGTGCCGCTGCCAAACTCCAAAGCGGCGTTCGGGGCGGCGTAGTCCGCCTGCGCCCAGCCGGAGAGCAGGAACGTCGTATCCGAGGAGCAGTTCAGCGCGACGGGCTGGCTGACATGGAGGATGCCATTGTAGCTGCCCTGCATGGTCATGGCCTTCGCGCCGAATTTGGTTTCCGCAGCCGCCGCCGAGCCGCCCTGCAGGTTCCAGCCCGTATCGCCGAATTCGAACGAGGCGTTCTGCAGGAGGTTATAGGTGGAGGCGGCCTCCGCCTGCTCCAGCTGGAGATCGTCGAGGTAGGCCGTGCCCGTGCAGCCGCTCATGCGGAAGGCAAGGCGGCAGGACGCCGCCGGGGCCGTGAACGTGGCGGTCACGCGCTGCCAGCCGTTTTCGATGGCGGCGGACGGGCGGGCATCCGTCAGCAGGACGGTCTGCACCGCGCCTCCGCCCTGCACGACGGCCTCCAGCCGCGCGCCGCTGCTCCAGCGCAGGTGGGAGCTGGCGGAGAAGTAGCCCGAGAGGGTGTAGGTCTCCCCGGCGGTGAGCGTTACGGGGCGGGAGATGGCGGCTGCATCGCCGCTGCCTGCGCCGTCCGGGAGGTAGAGATTCAGGCCGCCCGTGCCGTGGCGGCGGTTTTCGTCGTTCGTGATCGTCGTGCGGGCCGCTGCGGAGCCGCTGCCGGTCGAGGCGTTCGTCCAGCCGTCCTCCGATTCCAGCCCGCCGTCCCGCAGGAGGTTTTCCGCCGTCATGCCCGTCGAGCCGACGCTCGTCAGGCGGTTATTCTGCTTGCTGCGCTCTGCGGTGGCCGTATAGGAAGCGGCGGAGCTGCCGAGGATGCGCGTGATATCCGTATTGGTGGTATAGGTGGAGACGGTGCGGCCCCAGTTGTCGAAGACGACCTCAAGGCGGATGTCGTCCTCCGTTTCCGCCTGCCGGTCCGCGCCGAACGCGCGGTAGCTCGAGCGGTTTTTGCCGTTCCAGCACTTGACCGTGTCGCCGAGCACATGCGTTCCGCCGTCGAGGGTGAATTCATAGAACTGGTCAATGGTGCCGTCCGTGTGGTAGGTATACCAGATGCCGTAGTTGGCCTCGCCGTCGTGCGCGCCGTTCAGGCCGGTCGTATCGTAGGTGTAGTTCAGCTTTGTGCCGTCCGGGCAGAGGAGGTAATCGAGCTGGCGGACGCCCGCGGTGTTGTCGTAATGGAACTTTGTCTCCTTCCCGGCCTCGTCGCCGACGCGGAGGAGCCTGCCATCCGCGTCGTAGATCAGCTTGGCGAGGTATTCGACCGAAGCGCCCTTGTTCTGGCGGCAGATGCGGGTCAGGCGGTTAAAGACCTCGTTTGTCGGGCGCCAGCTTTTGCCGTCCGGGGTGTCGAAGTTGATGCCGTTATAACAATAATAAATGCCGTTGCCGTAGGCGTCCTTTGTATAGGTCAGGATGCCGTCGCGGAAGAAGGTCTCATTGCCGTTGTCGTCCGTTATGGTGAAGTTCGTGTGGCCGGTGTCGCTGTCCGGGTTCGCCTGGCACGTCATCTTCAGGCCGAGGCCGTCCTCGTCCCGGAAGACGCCGTCCGTTTCGGCTCCGCCGCCTCCCTCCTTGGAGAAATAGTGCTGCGTGCCGTCGGCGTCCGTGTAGACCCAGTAGAGGGTCTGCGCGTCGTCCGAGCCGATGCGGACGGACTGGACGCATTGCTGCGCGGAGAGCTTCCAGCCGGAGCCGAGCAGCATATTGCGGTAGTCGCGCGTATAGTCGGGCGGCTCGTTGGCGTTTTCTTTCTGCTGCACGCCGAAGGACTCCCGGCTGAGGCCGGAGTTGTACACGAGCGACAGCCCGAAGGGCATCACGCTGCTATCCGACGAGAGCAGCGGCACGACGAAGGTCAGGCGCTGCATGTGGTCGGAGATATAGCCGGTACCGGCACGGCCCGCGCTCTGTGTCTGGTAGGTGTAGTAGCTCTCCAGGCCGAAGTCGTTGCGGTAGGTCACCGTGAGATACGACGCACCCGTCTGGAACGAGGAGACGATGCGCTTGCTCGCGCTGCAGTCCGAGCGCAGCAGGATCGCATGGCATTTCCCGCCGCTGTACCAGCTGCGGGCCGCGCGGGTGATATCCAGCGAGCGGTAGCCGTTCGTACTGGTCAGGCGGATGAAATCCTCCGTCGCGGTTTTATAATGATTCGTTCCGTTTGCATAAATTTTATTCCACGTCAGGGTCTTGATCCAGTCGCTGTACTTCTGATTTCCCGTCTTGTCAATTGTCAGCTGGTGGGCGTACAGGTACTGGAAATCGTCGGAAGAGACGTTGCTGAAGCCGGACTGCAGGGCATGGATGGCAGCCGCCGTGACCATGCTGCCGGAGGGCAGCGCGGGCAGCTCGTCGACCGCCGCGATGGCCTGATATTCGCCGCTGCCGTTATGCTGGGTATAGCCGACCCGCACCGTGCTTTCGGGGAAGCTGGTGTCCGGCCTACCGGAGAAGACATAGGCCCACGAGAGGGAGCCGGACTGCGAAATCTTGACGATCGTCGGGTCGATGGCGACCGGGAACTGCGCCTCTTCCTCGATCCACGCGGCGTCCGCATCGACGAGCAGGCGGTAGCTGCCGCGGTCCAGCTCCTCGAGGCTGTAGCGCACGGCGTCCGAGTACGTCCCCCCGGCGTCGAGCATGTAGGGCGCGGGGATCGCGTAAACGGGCGATCCGGCCTCATCGAGCAGGAGGACAGAGCCGTCTTCCTGCATTTCTGCGGTCAGATCGCCCGTTTGCAGCACGAAAGAAAAGAGATAGCTGGCCTGCGCCTTGTTGAGCAGGATCGTCTCTTTGATCGTTTCGCCGTAGAGCGTGTATGCGAGATCAACGCCATCGTAAACGTCCGGGTAAAGCAGCGAGGAGCTGAGCTTTTCCGGGACAAACGGGTCATCTGAACGCAGAGAAAAAGGCTCCTGCACAACGGCCTCTGCCGCGTGGTAGGAGCGCGCCGGACCGGCAGGCTCCGGCTCGGCCGCAGCCCCGGATTCAACCATCATTTCAGCATGGGTTTCTTCTGCCGCAGCAGCCGTTTCGGTCTCTTCTGCCGGTTCTTCTGTGGTTTCTTCTGTCACCTCAGGAAGAGCGACGGCCTCCGTCGGCTCCGGAGCTGCCAGTGTTGCATCGTGACTGGGCAGGACGTCCGGATCACCGTCCAGAAAGAGCTGCACCCGGTGCTCGTCCGCGTCCGCCGTGAAGACGGCGTCTCCGTTCAGGCTGGCTGCGAAGGCGACGCTTCCGTCCTCCACCGCGTAGGTCTGCCCGACCGGCTCGAGCGTGTTGTCGATGTCCTGCCACCGGCCGTCCGCGTCCTGATGATGGACCGGCACGTCATACTGCACCGCGACATAGCTTCCGTCCCCCATACGGAAGTGCTTGACGCGCTCACTGCGCAGCGAGGCCTCTTCGAACGCGACTTCAGCCGGCTCCTCGACCGTCCCCTCGACGGTATGCTCCAAATCTTCGGAAGGAGAAACCGCGGACCCCACCGCAGGCAGCAGCTCGACGCAGAGCACCACCGCCAGCAGGAGAGAAAGCAGCCGGGTCCAAAGGCTTTTTTTCATAATAATTACCTCTTTTCATTTTTGAAGCATCCGAAATGTTCTATCGCCTTTCGGGCAGCTTCGTCTATGGCCCAATAAGCAAAAAATTGACAATTATTACCAATAATTGTCAGGCCTCTACTAAGAGAATATATCATTTCCAACAAAATGTCAATAATTGTTTTCGCAAAAGCTATTGACCTATTATGATTATCCTGTATTATATATGTGTTGGTAGCATATTGTCAAAAGATGTACGGTCAGAAAGTCCAATAGGAAACTCTGCGCCAAAAAATAACGCCATAGTATTTTCCCGGCCGATTGTCTGTTTCTGCAGTTAAAATTGCATTTTCTTCTTCGCAGTCAATGCATTCCGATTTTGAAAGTGATCTTGCAGAACTCCCGCGAGAACTTTTGACAAGTTGATACAAACGGCCGAGGTGAATGTATGAGATGGCAAAAAAGGAAAATACACAGAGCTGCTTCCAGCGGGGTCTTATATCGCTGCTGATCCTCGCTCTGCTCGATCAGGAAGACATGTACGGATATCAAATCGTGCAGGAAATCACCGAACGCAGCGGCGGAGCCATTGTGACAGAGGAAGGCTCCCTGTACCCGGTACTCTATAAGCTGCAGGATCAGGGCATGCTTTCCGGCGAAAAGGTATTGGTAGGCAAACGGATGACGCGTGTTTACTATCATCTGGAGGAGCCCGGCCGCCGCCGTCTGCAGGAGTTGAGCCGGGAGTACCGGGCGATCACACAGGGTGTTTTTCAAATTATTCAGGGGGGGCAAGGAAAAAATGAACACAGCTGAACGGGCGGCAAGGCGCTATTACCGCAAGGTGCGGTCATGGCTGCCGGGCGGCAAGATGCGCCGGTATGTCATGACGCAGATCAGGGAGACCGTGCAGGAATTCGTCCAGGAACATCCCGACGCGGACGTTGCGGCGATTCAGGCACAGCTGGGAACGCCACAGGAGATCGCGGCAGCGTATGTGGAAAATATGGAAACTGCAGCGGTTCTGAAGGGCCTTCGCATCCGGAGGCGTGTGCTGTTCGCGGTCTGCGCCACAATGCTGGCCATTCTGATTTCCTGGACGGTTCTGGTCACTGTTGAGACGGCCCGAGCTAGAGAAGCGGACGAGAGGTCGCATGTCGAAATATATATTGAGTAAATAGCAAATGAAAATGGGAGGGGATATTATGAAAAGGAATATTATAAAAATGATTGCCGGTTTGCTCGCCTTTGTCCTGCTGCTATCGGGGCTTCCCATGCAGATTGCGCATGCAAGCGCGGGAGAGGAACTGCTGGAAGTCATCTCCTATGCGGACGGCAGCTATCTTGAGATCACGCTGGAGACCCTGCCGCAGGCCAGAGCGTCTGGCTCCGTGACAAAGGCGAAAAACTATGTCTATAAAAATGAAAACAATATTGAGCAGTGGAAGATCACTCTTACTGGCTCCTTTACCTACACCGGGACAGGCTCGACCTGCACGGCCTCCAGCTGCAATGTCACAATTTACAACAGCGTCTGGTCTGTTGCTTCCAAGTCCGCAACCAAAAGTGGAAACACGGCATACTGTTCAGCCAGAATGGTAAAAAAATATCTGGGAGCGACTATTCTTGAGAAACCCTGTAATTTTACTCTGACCTGCGATAAGAACGGCAATGTGAGCTGAGCCGCCTCGGGCAGGAACCACCGATCTCATCTGAAAAGCGATAGCGTGGCACAGGCCGCAATCAATTGAGGAGCCAAGCACGCCGACCGCTTACACCACCGCGCGTACCGCTCGGTACACAGCGATTCAAATTGCATAAGTGCAAAGACTCGCACCGGGCAAGGATGTTGTATTTTCCAGCCTGTGCGAGTCTTTCTCTCGAGATCGCCTATTGCATGGAAAATTAAAATGGACTAACACAAAAGCAACATCTTCAAAAAAACAGAAATCCCAAACTATCAGCATTGATGGTCTGGGATTTCCGCTTTTGCAGAGATTTATTTTGGTTGTGCGCGTAACACCGGGAGGGCATAATAAATGAAAATTGACATCACCAACATACTGATTAGGTCGCAAGTTGGTCGCAAGTTGGTTTTAAGTTAGTCGCAAGTTGAACACAAAAACACATCTGAAATCGCCGGTGAATCACTTGATGATAAACCATCTCGCAGCACTGGTTTTGCCTTTGCAGACCACTTTTCCGTCTTCCTTGAGTTCCCGCATCAGCACTTGAATCTGATTGCGGTTAAGACCCGGCAAAACTTGCTGCAATTCTTTGAACGGAGTACCAACTTCGTTGTTTTGGCGGATGTGCTTTAGCAGCAGCTCCTTGTTGGTATCTCGATCCAAACCGACGTGCCTTGTATGCACACCGGTTTTGCCCGTCGCTGCATAGAGACTTCTGGCAAGAACATACTTCTTGCGACCGATATGCTCGACAATGCCCAGCTCGATCAGCCGATTCAATCGAGACTGCATCTTCTCATTCAGCGGTCTTTCGTGGTACAGTGCGTCAATCACGAGGAAATCCTCGGTGGACAGTAGCTCCGCGCCTCTTTCGCTGATCCGGTTGATAACGGAAAGCATCGCTTTGTCGAGGATCAGTCCGTTCAGTGTGACGCTGACGAAGAAGTCATCTGTGCCAGTGAAGTCGGGAAGCGGTTTTGCCTCCTGCACACTCAGCTCAAACATCAGGTTCATGCCCTGACCGGAACGCTCCACCATGCCGCAGAGCGAAAGGATCTCAGCAATACGGCGGTTGCGCGGAAGCTGGCGATCCAGTATGTTGTCGAGCGTAATGCCGAATGGAAGTCCTCCGGGGCTTTCGACAACTAACCTGTCGCGGAACTGGCGGACAAAGATACTGCCGCCAAACTGATAGTTTCTGTGGCTCACCGCGTTCAGGATCGCTTCTCGGACAACGCGCTCATTGAAGGTCGCAATGTCAAACACGAAAAAGCCTTCCTGATAGTGCTGCTTGTCGTTCCGCAGATTGACAAGCTCCCACACGCGGTCATAGCAAGCGAAGAAGCCGACCTTAAACTCTTCTCTCTGATTTGCTGGACCCGATGCTTCGGAGGAACGGTACTCAAAAATGATCTCAGCCTGCGGCAGATACTTGATGATCGCCGCGTTCTTGCCGAACAGGATCAGAGCTGCATACGTCACGCCGTCATCCGTGATTGCGCCGCAGTCATGGAGAAGCTGCTCCTTAGACAGCGTGGCAAGCTGCTTTTTGCCGCTCTTTTCGATCCACTTGGCACGGAAGTTTTCAATGGCTGTCTCGTCCAAATCATCGACCGTTGCCCCGGCGCAGATCGTCCCAGAGAAGTCGCCGCCGGTTTCTTCATAGATGCTGCGGCGCATATCCTCCGGCATGGGCTTGAGCGTATCGCCCTCGTAAATCCACGCTACGCCGTCGTATTGTACCGGCATGCCGATGGGACGGCTCTTCACGTCGAAGACCAGGACCCGCTTTCCCTCGTAGTTGAAAAGCTGAAAATCAACATTGACCTTCAATTTCTCGATCAAGCCCATACGGGTGCGCTCCGGCTGGTCAAAAGCTGCGCTCCCGACCACGCTGCGGGGTCTCTTATCCGTGATGCCAAATACCAACTTACCGCCGCCATTGTTCGCCAAAGCACAGCAGCACTTCGCCGCCTCTCTGGAATCAAATTGCTTTTTTGCTTCCTTGAATTGGACGTGTTCGCCCTCTTTAGCTTCCAGAAGCTCTTGGACAGTTTCTAAATATGGCATAGCGTTTCCCCTTTATGCAATAACACAATTATGTATCCAATAGTTCGCACATGCAATGCATTTCCAAACATAATGCGCCTGGAGCGATTCCACAGCTATGTTCGGACAACGGTATATAATCCAACAGGTAGGAATCTCGGTTATCTTTTGAACCAGATATGTATTTTGATCTAATATTGATTCTAACATAAAATCATTGGGATTACAACCGAATTCAGGGTGGCGCAGGCTTCTGTGCGGATTCTATTGTATCGAGTTTCGCGCCAAAAGGAAAGCATCAGCCTCAAAAGCTTCCGGCACTGATGCAGCACCTTCCGCAAGCGTACCAATTACGCATTGTATCATCTGGTAAGCGGCCAACGGTATACCCCATGAGATTTGTGCAAATGCCGTCTGCACAAATTGCTCACCCGAACAGGTTTCTGCAAACCTCACATTTTATTGTTGTTTATCAACGCCGTGATACCCTTTGCCGTTCTATTTCAAAAATCTGTTTTCATACTCCTGATGGTGCAGACAGTAGCCCTGTGCAATCAGCGCGTCTGTCTTTAACGCAACAAGGTTTGCATCCGTGTGCATCGCGCTGGCAATCCGCTGGATATCATAGCCATAGTGTATGTATTCGAGAATTTCCTCGTCATCTAAGGATACCTGGGAAGCGAACACGTTTGCTTCATATTCCATCCGGTTCTCCCGCATATTAAAGATATTGAACTCTTTAAAGCCGCCTGCTTTTACAGCTTCCTTCCGGTGAAGAACATCATGCCCGATCTCGTGGAGCATAACAACTCTTTCCGTCACCGGGTCCAGATCGTTTTTTATGAAGATAAATCGGTTGCGCATCAGAACCTTATAGGCTCCACGCTGCCGTTTGAAATCCACGGAGATGACCTCAATACCAAGCGCACGGGCGATTCTGTGCGGGTCCCTCGTGCCGAACGTATCGACCAGTCTGTTTGCTGTCTGCACGATCTCCAAAGTCTGAATATCCAAGAGCGAACACCCCCTCTGCCTGTTTTGACATCGCCATTCTAACATAAGACGTGTCCAATTAACCGGACAGCTAAAAATTAGTCCCTGCGATATTTCTTGGGCGTGAACTTCTTATTCTTCTCTTTGGCAATCCAATACGCATCCTGCAGAGCCTTCATCATCACATCCAGATCCTCATCGGCAATATTTCCGCCCGCAAAAAGGCCGCTGACTTCATCCACCAGTGCCTGCGCCTGTTTTGCGCCCTTCGCGCCGTATTTCTCTGCGGCAGAAAGGAGGAAATCCTCGTCCTCATTCAGGAAATAATTTTCTTCGGTGTGAAACAGTTCGGCCAGTTTGTGATAGATGTCCCGCTTTCTTGGATAGCACTCGCCGGACTCGTAGTTGGTGATCGTCCTGAGGGATACCCCAAGTGCCTTCGCCAGTTCTTCCTGCTTCATGCCTGCCTTTGTGCGGGCATCTTTTAATTTCTCGCAAAACCGCATTGTACCGTCCTCCGTAGCGTTCAAAGTATTCAGGAAATTAAATTGCTTTTTTCCGTTGACAAGCGCATATAAACTGCGTATAATAGGGATGCGCAATTAGATTGCGTGTTTATCTTACTCGAACTTGCGTATCCTGTCAAGAGGTTTCGGAAAGATACCGCAATTTTCAGACGTTGAAGATACGCAATCGTGATTAATATGCCCGTTCATACGGAAAAGGAGCGGCAATGGGAAGGAACAATACAAGAGCAGCAAAAAACATCGCAAAAATGTATGAGCAGTTGGGCTTGCCGCAGGACGATATATTCCATAAAACAAAGCTGCTGTTGAGCATCTACCGCGATGTGGTGTGGGCAACACTTTCGGACTGCCGCTGCGCAAATGCGGAAATCAATTATTATGGTGGCGATCTGAGCGATGCCCTGATTTATTTAGAGGAATTTGCCCCCGATATTGAGCACAGCGAGTTTGAACACCGTGTGTGCAATCTGTTTGAAAACAAGTGGATGATCGACCTCATTGATAAGGCAATGAGTAAGGTCTATGACTATTACAATAACGGGCGACTTTATCACGAAATTCTCTCCAAAAGCTATCTGACCGCTTTCCGCTACACCGAAAGCGAACTGCTGGAGATACTTAATTTAGAGCGCAGCACTTTTTATGATCGAAAGAAGGAGGCTGTTATGCTGCTCGGAATAGCGCTATGGGGCTATGCCATCCCCGCATTTCGTGGCATTTTTGATGTGGAAGGAGATGAGAGCGAGATACCCGAATTCTTTGCCAATACAGAAAAGTCCGACCTTTGTCCGACATAGGTCCGATGAAAATCCGACCGATTTCCTACGGAATGTCCGACTTTGCCTCTGCTATACTGGCTATGCTGCCGGATTGCATCCACTCTTGGGATGCAGCAGGAAAATGAACAGGTTACACAAAGCAGTTACAGCCTCATGGGGTTGTAGCTGCTTTTTGTTGCCTGCTTGCCGACGGCGGCTGTGAAAGGCGCTTTCTTGAAACGAGATTGCATTTTCACCAAGTTATAGGCAGCTTAGGCAAAGCGAATGGAATAGAACAAGCAGAAAGAAGACGCCGCTGTAGCTTTTCAAGTCAGTGCTTGATAGCTACAGCGGTTTTTTGTATCCTTTTCGCTTTCTCCCGAGCGGAAAGGAGCGCGTTGTGTCCCTGTTCTGGTGGCAAAGCGCCGTTTCCCGCTACCCGTGATCTCTGAATTTTGAATCCGAACACCAAATTCAAAATTCAAAGGAGATTTTACAATGAGCTGGAATAACGGCTACGAAAGGAAAAAGTTTGAGCAGGAGCAAAAAGCGCAGGCAAAGGAATACCGCAAATGCGGGATGAACGAGGAACAGATACAGGCGATGTACCTGCAAGATTTGCAGGAATACCGAAATAACCGCATTTACGCCATTCACATTCAATCCATTGAGGAGCTTGAAAGTGACGGCGAGGAAAGCAGAAACGCACTGCACAAAAAGTTCCTGCTTTCGATGACCTGCACGATGGATATGAGCGAGTGCGGTCGCTACGGCTGGATCGACGAAATCGAAAACAATGCTCTATATTGTGCGATTTGCAAGCTCAACACAAATCAGAAGGAGCTTCTGACTCTGCTGTATCGGGATGGATACACACTTTCAGAAGTCGCAGACCGGATATATCACACCTCTGTTGCGGCTGTTTCGCTCAGACTCTCCCGCATACAAAAGCGAATCCGCCAATTTGTTGCGGAGAATGGAGGGCTGAGAAATGACTGATTTCAAAAAGCGCTCTCCTTATATGGAGCTTTGCCTGTGCCGCAGATGTGCGGATGTCTACTTCAACGACCCTGCTTACTGGGTCAAACGCTCTAATCCCGTTCAAATGGTGCGGGAGCTTTGCGATGTGTGCAGTCAATACCGTGGCTTTGACTATTCGATTTGGAAGAAGCCCTCGAATGTGCGATTGCCAAAATCGCATCGTTGAGGAGGTGTCCGAAAGTGAATATGATTAAGGCAGATAAAGAAAACAATATTTTCGGTGCACTGAAGCTCATCGAGCAGCTTTATCTTGACGGCGAAATCCCCGGTTATGTATTCAGAAATATCCTTCAGGAATACAAGGATGATGTCTACATTGCCGATTTCACCTGTTACAAAAGGGAAAAGCAGAAAGGCGAGGATAACTAATGTTTGGATTAAACTCGGATTTTCAGAAGAGAGAGGTCGCTATATACGCTCGTGTATCGACGGAACACGAAGCACAGCTTTCAGCTCTCGGTAACCAGCTTGACTGGTATAAGCCAATTTTGGCGGCAAGACCTGACTGGACTCTGACCGCACAGTATATTGATGAAGGTATTACGGGAACATCGGCTGAGAAGCGTCCACAGTTTATGAAAATGGTTGAGGATGCACGGCAGAAGAAGTTCAATATGATTATTACCCGTGAGGTTTCCCGTTTTGCGAGAAACACGGTGGATACCCTTCAGTACACTCGTCTGTTGAAGGAATACGGTGTGGAGGTGTTTTTCCTCAACGATAACATCAAAACCTTTGACGGCGACGGTGAACTGCGGCTTACGATCATGGCAACGCTTGCACAGGACGAGAGCCGCAAGACATCCATCCGTGTAAAAGCCGGACAGGAGACCTCTATGCAAAACGGTGTGTTCTATGGCAATGGGAATATCCTCGGATACGACCGTGTCGGCAAGGAGATGGTCATCAACCCCGAACAGGCAAAGACGGTGCGAATGATTTATGATATGTACCTGAGTGGAATGGGAGTAACAACCATCCAGTACGAGCTTGAGAAAGCTGGACGGCTGACGGCGCTGGGAAAGGAACAGTGGTTTGCATCGTACATTTCGAAAATGCTTCGTAATTCCTTTTACTGCGGCATCATAACCTACCACAAGGAATATACGCCTGATTTCCTGAAGCAGAAGAAAATCAAGAATTACGGTGATTTGGAGTATGTTCAGGTTCAAGGCACACACGAGCCGATCGTAACCGTCGAGGAGTATGAGCAAGTACAAAAACTGATGGATGCCAAGTCGGCGGTTCTGAAAAACCATAACAAAGGAAAACGCAGAACAGGAAGAATGCAACATACCACTGTTTACGGACGGTTGATGATTTGCCAGTGCGGAAACAAATTCAACTTGAGGTTTCATTCCCGTGACGGACGGACAGACGGCGTTGATTACCAATGCTACACATCGGTAAACCGGGGGAGCGTCGCCAAACGCTTGAACAAAGGCATCTCCATTGAGCATTCGTGTGAATCACCCTATATTCAGGGCTGGAAGCTGGAAATGATGGCGGAGCAAGTCTTTGACCGGTACATCGAAAATGCAGACAAAGTAATGGACTTGTCCTATGCGATGCTCGAAAAGCATATTGCGGATCAGGAGGAATTGCCGGACAATACAGATGTTATCCGGCGCAAGCAAGGCGAAATCGAGAAGCTAATGAATAAGCGGACAAACCTGATTGAGATGAGAGCCGAGGGTGACATTGATAAGGAAATGTTTCGCTCAAAGAAGCAGGAGATCGAGGATCGTGTTGCCAAGCTCACGGAAGAAATCAAAGGCTTGCAGCCTGAGAAGGAGCAGACAAGCAACGAGGACTATTCCGTTAAGCTCTTGGAACTGCGAGAGCGTTTGAAGGAGTACACCGGATTTGATTACTCTGTTATCCCAGAAAGCATTGTGGAGGCATTCATTGAGCGCATTTGGGTGTCAAAGGATGAGTTCCGTTGGTATCTGAGAACCGGAAACAATGCAGATAGCGAATTTGACCCTGATGACCACATCAAAATCGGCGCCTTTACGCTGACGATCGACGATGCAAAGAAGTATATCTACAGCTTTTCGACCCGCAGGAGAGTCTACAAGTGGGCGGACTTGAATGTGAGCGTGTGGATATGAAATGATTGGCGCTATGTACCGATGGCAGCACAGGCTGGCCGCATGGGTCATATTTCCTCTGTGGCGCAAAGCTCCCAAATTTGTCATTGCGAGAAGGCCCAACGTGGCGCCCTGAGCGCAAAGAGCGAGGAAGTGCCCTTGGGGTGCAATCACGGGAAAGCAGTTGCGATTTCGCCGAGGGCTGCCCGCTATCCAACCGAATACTGCGAGATTGCCACGTCGCTTCGCTCCTCGCAATGACACGTCAGGTAGTGCCGTGGTGCACCAGTGCCCTTCTGCCATTAAATATTCCCTGCAAGGCGGTCACTGACCGCCGTTACAGACACAATCGGGTTGTGCGGCTTTATCGATGCCTTTTACGAGCCGCAAGTGCCTCCCCGAGATTGCCACGGCCCCTTCGGGGCCTCGCAATGACAACCTTGAAGGTACTGCGCCAATGAATTTGTGCCGCAATCATTGCCTGCCTGCATGGCGCTCAGGCCGCTGCATTACCAGTCCCGCAAGAAGTCCCGGACGGCTGCACGGGCAGGCTCGCAGGTCATCATGTCGCCGTCGAGGCTGATGCGATGGTAGGCCGCTGCGCGCAGGAAGCAGACATCCGGCTCCGTTCTGGGCAGCACATGGTCCCGGAACGCCGCCAGAAAATTCTCCCGGCCCGTATTGCTGACAACGATGAATTTCTTCGGCACGGCAAGATAGCGGTCCGCCAGCTCGGCATGCCCGTTGAAGCAGCACTGGCTCCGCTCGTTGAACAGGAAAAAATTGGAGCACGGAAAATCGCAGTAATTCGGCACGATGAACACGGCGCGGTCCGCCAGTGCCGCCGCCTCGTTCAGGCGGAACGCATCGTCCGCAAAATAGGGGCAGGCCTCGCGCTGCCGGAAGCACTCACAATGGCAGGCGCCGCAGCCATGCACCGAAAGTCCGGAAAAATCGAAGCGGGTCAGACCCTCCGCCCCGAGCGTTTCCTGCACACAGTCGGCAATGGCAGCGCAGTTCCCATCCGCCCGGCTGCTGAAGGAGATCACACACGTTTTCATTCATTAACTCTCACTTTCGCTCAGAATTCGCCCGCTGCATACATCAGCGCGGACAGGGCGCACAGCGGAGCCGTTTCACAGCGCAGGATGCGGCTGCCGAGCGTGCAGATCTGCAGGCCGGCCCTCTGCGCCTGCTCCACCTCGCTGCGCTCCAGGCCGCCCTCCGGCCCCGTCAGCAGGGCCGCCGTGCGGAACGGCGCGGACTCGATGGCGGCGCGGAATGTGCGCTGCTCCTCGTTCTCATAAAAGCAGACGGCAAGCTCCGCCTGCGCCGCCCGCTGCAGCGCCGCCTCATATGACGGCAGCGCCAGCACCTGCGGGATGCGGCCGCGCCCGGACTGCTCTGCGGCCGAGGCGGCGATCTTCTGCCAGCGCTCGAGCTTTTTGGCAAGTGAGCGCTCATCCGGCCGGGAGACGCAGCGCGCGCTCGGGAACGCGACCAGCTCCGCCGCGCCCAGCTCCGTCGCCTTCTGGATCACATGCTCAAATTTATCTGCCTTGGCAAAGGCCATATACACACTGCAGAATACGGCCGCCTCGCTCTTTGCGGCCGTGTGCTCCTGCACGACAAGGCTGACCTGCCCCGGAGCCACGTCCGAGACAACGCAGTGCCACTCCTCGCCCTCGCCGTCGCACACCGTGACGGCATCTCCGTTTTTCAGGCGCAGCACACGCGCATGCGCGGCATTCTCCCCCGTCAGGACCAGAAAATTCTCACCCAGCTCCGCGCGCGGAACAAAAAAACGCGGCATAGCGCTCTCCCCTCCCCGCCCTTGCGGCGGTGTTCTTAATTATTGTTTGTTATTGTAGCATATTGGCAGGCAGTGCGCAAGCCCGCCCGGCTCGCGCTTGTATTTCGCCCGATTTTGTGCTATTATTTTTCGAGAAAGGGGGCGAACACGCATGGACGATCTGCTGAGCGGGCTGAACGCGGCCCAGCGGGAGGCCGTCACGGCCACAGAGGGCTATGTCCGCGTCATCGCGGGCGCAGGCTCCGGCAAGACGCGCGCACTGGCGCGGCGCTTCGCCTATCTTGTGAACGAGGTCGGCACGCTGCCCGGCAACATCCTGTGCGTGACGTTCACGAACAAGTCTGCCGCCGAGATGCGCCAGCGCATCCACGCCCTGACGGGCGACGAGGACACGGGCTACATCTGCACGTTCCACAGCTTCTGCGTGACCGTCCTGCAGGAGGACAGCCACGCCGTGCAGTATCCGCGGCGCTTTCTCGTGCTTGACAACAGCGACATCGACGCCATGCTCCGCATCATCTATGAGGAGCGCGGGCTGACGCTGCGCGCCATGACCTTCAGCGCGGCGCGGGACATGATCGAGCTCCGCAAGCTCAAGAAGGTGCCGCAGTATTATCTCGATCTCATCACGCTGTCGCTCGAGACGCTGCAGCAGAAATATCTGCAGGCCGAGGCCCCGGACGACATCATTTTCTATGGCTATCTCTACCAGCAGAAGAAATGCTTCGGGCTGGACTACAACGATCTGCTGAAATTCACGCTCTATATCTTCGAGCAGGATGCGGACATCCGGCTCAAGTGGCAGCAGCGGCTGGAATACATCATGGTCGACGAATTTCAGGACATCGACGAGCCGCAATACACGCTGATGCAGGTGCTGTGCGGCTATCACCACAATCTCTTCGTCGTGGGTGATCCCGACCAGACGATCTATACCTGGCGCGGAGCGAACATCCGGTATCTGCTGGACTTCGATCAGGTCTTTTCCGGTACGCGCACGATCCTGATGATGGAAAATTACCGCTCCACGCCGCAGATCCTGTCCGTGGCAAATTCGCTCATCGCCAAAAACACGGACCGCATGGAAAAATCCCTGCTCCCCACCCTGCCGGACGGCGCGCCGGTCCGTCTGCACCACGCGCGCAGCGCGGCGGACGAGGCCGCGTGGATGGCGGCGCAGATGCAGGCCCTGCACGACGGCGGGACGCCCTACCGCGACATGACCGTGCTCTACCGCGCGCATTATCTCACGCGGACGGTAGAGGAGGTGCTCCAGCGGGAGAAGATCCCCTATACCATCTACAGCGGCGTGCAGTTTTTCGGCCGCGCCGAGATCAAGGACGCCCTGTCCTACCTGCGCATGATCGCCTGTCAGGACGACCTGTCGTTCCTGCGCATCGTCAACCAGCCGAAACGCAACATCGGTGAGCGCCGCCGCAGGCTGCTGCAGGAGCAGGCCGCACGGGAAGGCTGTTCGCTGTTCACGGCCCTGCGCCGCAGTGTCGGCACGGAGGCCTTCCGCGGCACGGGTGCGGCACGCTTCGTCTCGCTCATCGATGCCTTTTCGTCCGACTGCTCCGGCCGGTCCGTCTCGGAGGTCCTGTCCGCCATCCTGCACGAAAGCGGCTATGAGGCCATGCTCCGCACGGAGGGCAGTCAGGAGCGGCTGGACAATCTGGCCGAGCTGAAGCAGTCCGTCTATGAATATGAGACGACGTGCGGCGAGGAATGCACGCTCGAGCACTATCTGGCCCATGTGGCCCTGTTTACAAACGCCGACGCGGGTGACAGCCGCGACCGCGTGAAGCTGATGACCGTGCACACGGCCAAGGGGCTGGAATTCCCCCATGTGTTCCTGTGCGCGATGAACGAGGGACTGTTCCCCTCGAAAAAGATCCGGACCCTCCCCGCCATGGAGGAGGAGCGACGGCTGGCCTTCGTCGCAATGACGCGCGCGGAGCAGGGGCTGTACCTCTCCGAGGCCGCCGGACGCAATTTTGACGGAACCGACCGCTATCCCTCGCGCTTTCTGCTCGACATCGCCCCCGGCCTTCTGGAGCAGAGCGGTGAGCGCGACGATATGCTGCTGGATAACGCCCGCAGCTACATTGCCATAAGCGAACGCACGCTGCGCGGCAGCGCGGACGCCGCCGCCTTCCGGCCCGGCCAGCGCGTGCGGCACAGCATTCTCGGCACGGGCACCGTGCTGGAGCCGGACGAGGCAAAGCAGGCTTGGCTCATCCGCTTTGACGGACTGCCGACCCCGCAGCGCATTTCTTTCCGCGCGCGGCTCACGCCGTGTCCGGAGCAGGAAGGAGACACCCCATCATGACCCTACAGGAATTTTTCGCGGAAAACGCGCGCGCTGCCATCGCGTTTTCGGGCGGCGTGGATTCGTCGTATCTGCTGTACGCTGCGGTACAGTGTGGCGCGGATGTGCACGCCTACTTCGCCAAGACAGCGTTCCAGCCGCAGTTTGAGCTGGACGACGCGCGGCGGCTGGCCGAGAACGTCGGTGCAAAGCTGACCGTGCTGGAGCTGGATGCCCTGTCCTCCGAGGATGTGGCGCGCAATCCTGCAAACCGCTGCTACTACTGCAAGCAAAATATTTTCGGAAATCTGAAGCGCGCGGCAGCCGAGGACGGGTTCACGCTCATCCTCGACGGCACGAATGCCTCGGACGACGCCGGGGACCGCCCCGGTATGCGCGCCCTGCGCGAGATGGACGTCCGCTCACCTCTGCGCGAATGCGGCCTGACGAAGGCGGAAATTCGCCGTCTGTCGCACGAGGCTGGGCTGTTCACCTGGGACAAGCCCGCCTATGCCTGCCTTGCCACGCGCGTCCCCACCGGCACGCGCATCACGCCAGAGCTGCTGGCCGCCACGGAGCGCGCCGAGGGCTGGCTGTTCTCGCAGGGCTACACGGACTTCCGCGTCCGCCTGCTGGACGGCTGCGCCCGCCTGCAGTTCCCGGCAGATCAGCTTTCCCGGGCGCTGGCCCAGCACGACGAGATCGTCGCGGCCCTGAAGCCCGATTACCGGGCAGTTCTGCTCGATTTGGAGGCACGCCATGCATAATTCTCTCACCGCCCTGCTCACGCAGGTGCGCGACGGAAGCATCTCCGTCGCGGACGCGGCCCTGCAGCTGCGCGAGGCTCCGTTTGAGGACCTCGGCTATGCGCGCGTCGACCATCACCGCCGCCTGCGGCAGGGCGCGGCCGAGGTCATCTACGGCGCGGGCAAAACGCCGGAGCAGATCGCTGGCATCGTCGATTCCCTGCAGCGCAGCGGGCAGAAGACCGTGCTCATCACGCGCATGAAGCCGGAGGCCGCAGCCTATCTGCAGGAGCGCGCAGCGCTCACCTATGACGCAGCCTCCCGTATCGGCATCGTCGGGCCGCTGCCGGAGCCGGACGGCGACGGGAAGATCGTCGTCGCGACCGGCGGTACGAGCGACATTCCCGTCGCCGAGGAGGCAGCGCTCACAGCCGAGGTGCTCGGAAACCGCGTCGTGCGGCTGTATGACGTCGGCGTGGCCGGGCTGCACCGTCTGCTCGCCAGTCTGGACGAGCTGATGGGTGCGCGCGCCATCATCGCCATCGCCGGGATGGAGGGCGCGCTTGCCAGCGTCATCGGCGGACTGGTCGACTGCCCCGTCATTGCCGTGCCGACGAGCGTTGGCTATGGTGCGTCGTTCGGCGGTGTTGCCGCGCTGCTTTCCATGCTGAATTCCTGCGCCAGCGGCGTTTCCGTCGTGAACATCGACAACGGCTTCGGCGCGGGCTATCTTGCCAGCATGATCAATCATATGGGGGCCAAACCATGAAAACACTGTATCTTGACTGCGGCATGGGCGCCGCGGGCGATATGCTCACGGCGGCGCTGCTCGAGCTGCTGCCGGAGCCGAAGGCATTTCTGCAGGAGCTCAATGCGCTGGGCATCCCCGGCGTTGTCACCACGGCCGTGCGCACCGAAAAGTGCGGCATCTGCGGCACGCAGCTCTCCGTGACCGTGAACGGCGCGGAGGAGGAGAGTGAGGACGTCCCGCTGGCGCACACACATGCATGCAGTCATGTTCACGAGCATGTGCACGAGCATGAGCATGCCCATGAACACCCTCATTCCCACACCGGCATAGCGGACATCCGCGCGCGCATTGCGGCCCTGCCGGTCCCGCAGCGTGTGCGGGACAATATCCTCGCCGTCTATGGCCGTCTGGCCGCAGCAGAGAGCGAGGCCCACGGCAGGCCGGTCGACCAGATCCACTTTCATGAGGTCGGCACGATGGACGCGCTTGCGGACATCACGGCCGTGTGCCTGCTGCTTGAGCGGCTCGCGCCGGAGCAGATCATCGTCTCGCCCGTGCATGTTGGCAGCGGCCACGTCCGCTGCGCCCACGGCATTCTTCCCGTTCCCGCCCCGGCAACGGCCATTCTGCTGCGCGGCGTTCCTATTTACGGCGGGCACATCGCAGGCGAGCTGTGCACGCCGACCGGCGCTGCCCTGCTGACGCAGTTTGCCGCGCGCTTCGGCGATATGCCGCCCATGCGCGTAGAGCGCATCGGCTATGGCATGGGCCGCAAGGACTTCCCCGCCGCCAACTGCGTCCGCGCCCTGCTGGGCGAGACGGAGGACAGCGCGGAGGACGTGCTGGAGCTTGCCTGCAACCTGGACGACATGACGCCGGAGGCCATCGGCTTTGCGCTGGAGCGCCTGCTGGAGGCAGGGGCGCTCGACGCATGGACGACGCCCATCGGCATGAAAAAATCGCGCCCCGGCGTACTGCTGCGCGCACTGTGCCGCCCGGAAAAGCGGCAGGCTGTGCTGGACGTATTCCTGCGCGACACGACAACGCTCGGCGTGCGGGAGCACCGCTGCAGCCGGACGGCGCTGCAGCGCAGCGTCAGCGAGACCGACAGCCCATGGGGGCCGGTCCGCTGCAAGCAGGCGGGCGGCTATGGCGTTTCCCGCAAAAAGTATGAATTCGACGATCTGGCACGCATCGCCCGTGAGACGGGCCTGAGCCTGCCGGAGCTGCTCGAGAAGCTGCCGTAGCCCGTTCGGAAGCCTGCAGCTCCTCCTGCACGGGGGATTTCTGCAGCGGCCGATCACACTTGTAATTTTCCTCCGGATATCTTGACACCGTCGGCGTCGTATGCTATACTTCCAATATAGCCGCTCTTGTGCAAACCGTCTGGGCTACCGCTTCGGTAGCCCAGCGACCGAAGCACCTGGGTGGCTCTTTTTATGCCTGTGTACAGCACGCTGCTGTCCCCGAGAGAAACCCTGCCTCCGTCCTCACTGCCCGGCCTGCAGAACGCGGCTCCCAAGCGCCGATTGAAATCGAAGCGGCCGCCCATTTAGATGGGTGTTCATAAAACAGTCAATGGAGCGTATCGATACAGATACGCTCCA
>ERZ773227.1074-NODE-1074-length-21198-cov-5.310505_pt1 | contig 21198 bp, 20 predicted proteins | sample MGYA00580525_ERZ773227 | MGnify/ENA primary metagenome ERZ773227 (study PRJEB29015, sample SAMEA2737782) | human gut metagenome | biome: human gut; feature: human-associated habitat; material: faeces | place: China | collected 2012 ... | reverse complement strand
TGAAAAGAAAAACGGTACAGACGAAATATGATGTTCCTGTTCGCCGGGCATTCCGCTGGGCTTCTGAACAACAATCATGTTCAGCTGAAGCTTCCATGATTGTTAGAATCCCAGCTCCATGGCTCACGAAGGAAATCATATTTGTCTGCACCGTTTTTTCTTTCATTTACGTTGTGTGTCCAGCGAAGCTGGACCACACTAGCCGGTGTAAGTCCGGTCACGGTAATCGCCAGTGAGCCGTGTAGCTAAACTCGGTGCGTTGCAGTAATGCAGGGTACTAAGCGAGTGGATAAAGTAACCTCGGTAAGAGGGGCGAGCAATTATGCAGACCGTAACATAAAGTGAATTCTGCCGTATCGTTAGAAAGGTCTCTGAAAAGAGAGCAAAGGGAAGCTGAACCTTGGGCGTATGGGTGAAAGCCATGGAACGTGCGAAGAAACTGGAAAGCAGCACGGAGGAATCCCTCGGTATATAGGAAACGGTATGTATGAAAAGTGTGGTTCGGAACTGGAGAGACCCTACCCATCACCGAAAGGTAAAAAGAAAGCGTATAAGCTTGGCGAAATCGTATTTCTGATGGGAGGGAGTCGGAGAGGAACATAGTACCAATAATGACTGTGCAAGAAAACGCAGTCTATGGGAAGGTTCCTTGCTTCATTCATGTTTGTAGAGAGGGTAAGAGTGAGAGAATGTCATGCAGACTAACAACTCCAAGGAAAAAGTTCGACAACTTCAAAACAAACTATATCTGACAGCCAAGAAATGTGATAGCCGAAGATTTCATGCACTTTACGATAAGGTATATCGTGATGATGTACTTTTTGAAGCATGGAAACGGGTAAAAGCTAACAAGGGTTCCAGTGGTGTAGATGGTATCGGAATCGAAGATATTGAAGAGATGGGAATTGAAAAATACCTGTCAGAAATCAAATCGGAACTGATGGATGGAAAGTATAAACCATCCCCAGTAAAGCGAGTTATGATACCAAAACCAGACGGAAGTGAAAGACCTCTTGGAATACCAACAGTCAAGGACAGAATTGTGCAGATGGCTACCAAGATAGCAATAGAGCCAGTATTCGAAGCTGACTTTAGAGATTGTTCCTATGGATTCCGACCGAAAAGAAGTGCCAGGCAAGCACTGGAAGTGGTAAGGAAAGCGTGTAACAACAAGGGCTATTATGTAGTAGACGCAGATATTGAGAAGTTTTTTGATAACGTAAACCAAGATAAACTGATGAAACTGGCAGAGCAGAGAATATCAGACCGTAGGATATTGAAGCTGATAAGACAATGGTTAGTATCAGGAGTATTATACGGAAATGTACTGACAATTTCCGAACTGGGAACAAGCCAAGGTTCAGTTATATCTCCGTTATTGGCAAACATCTACTTAAATACACTGGACAGACTGTGGGAAAAGTATGGACTTACTCACGGTATTCTTGTAAGGTACGCAGATGATACAGTCATCATTTGCAAGAATAAGAAAAATGCAAATCACGCACTGAACTTATTGCAGTACATCATGGCAAAACTGGATTTAAAGCTACACCCAGTAAAAACAAAGATTGTCAGCATGTGGGACGGAAAAGAGGGATTTGACTTTCTTGGAATGCACCACAGAAGAATGACAACGGAAACAAGCAAAGGACAATTGTATAAAGAAACTTATCAGTACCCGAGCAGGAAAGCCATGAAGAAGATGAAAGCAGAAATCAAAAAGAATGTAAACGGTCGAAGTCTGTTAGTTGCAAAGGAAGAGGATTTAATAAAGAATCTAAATCCGAAAATCATAGGTTGGAAGAATTATTATTCCACCAAAACAAATGAGACATGGATGCAGGAATTAGACTGGTATATTATCTGCACCTTTACAAGATGGTATAACAAGAAACACCAAAGGCGTAAACATATGTCAAGAGTGGGATTTGTTAGAAATAGCATTTACGAAAAAGGATTAAAGAAAATGGCTAGAGCATGACGTAATGCTGTAGAAAGAAGAATGTCGGAAAGCCGTGTGAGGGAGAACCTCATGCACGGTTTGATGAGGGGCGGATGAAATTTTCATCCGCCTACTCTACACGAATGACTTGTGAGAGGACGCTTATACATGCCCTATCAACGTTATGAATCGCACCACTGAATCTGCAATTTACGTTATGGAACTCGCGGGGTATGGGATGAGTGCCTATAGGATCAAAACTCAATCTGCATTCTTGAAATAAATGAATTAAGGTTTTTTAATGAATTTTAACAGAATAAAATAGAATTGTATATGTGATTATGGTAGAATATGATATTAATGATTTTGTCAATCGGAAATTACGGAGGAACTTTAATTATGACAATCAAAGATGCAATACCGCAGAGACACATGGTTCGCAAATACCTGAGTAAACCCATTCTTGCTGAAACGGTTACACTGTTGAATACCAGAATTGCCGATCACAATGCGAGATATGGTTTAAACTTGAAATTGGTCACTGGGAACTCTGACGGCATTGGAGGCATGGCGAAACTGTTGCTGACTAAAAGCGTGTACAATTACATTGTTCTTGCAGGACAAGATTGCGTTGATCTGGATGAGAAACTGGGTTACTGTGGAGCTGACCTGATTCTTTACGCACAAACCTTGGGGTTAAACACATGGTGGTGTGGCGGAATGTTCAACGGCAAGGGTGCACTTAAGCATCTGGAAAGCGCAAATGTTTGTGTCAATGGCGTTATTGCTATTGGCTATGGTCAGACGCAGGGAGTTCCACACAAGTCAAAGACTTCCGATGAAATCAGCAAGTATGATGGTGAGACACCGCAGTGGTTTAAGGATGGCGTGGAAGCACTGCTCTGCGCGCCAACGGCATTGAATAAACAGCCGTATATGGTTACAGGGAGAGGCAACAACGTGACTATTACAGCCGGTAACGGACATTTTTCTGGCATAGATCTAGGAATAGGAAAATATTTCTTTGAGCTTGGTGCAGGTAAATCAAATTTTGAATGGAGTTAATATGATACATATTGAAGATGAATTCTTTTTAAAGAAGAAGTTTAATTTTGAAAAATTGAAAGAATTTGGTTTTTCTTTTGAGAATAACACATATGTTTATACAGAATATTTTTTGGATTCAAATTTTAAAGCTATCATTGAAATATCGGATGTTTTAAAAGGTAAAGTTATTGATAATAATAGTGATGAAGAATATATACCACTACGCATTGAGTCCTTTGATGGAGAGTATGTTTGTAAAGTTCGTGAAGCATACAAATCCATATTAAAACGAATTGCGGATACATGTTGTACAAATGTGTTCTTTGCGTTTGAACAGGCCAATCGCATTACAAATCAGATTTATGAAACCTATGGGATAAAATCAGACTTTCCATGGAATGATGACAATGGTGTATTTCGCCATTTAGATACTCGAAAATGGTTTTCACTTATTATGTATGTTTCGATAGATGCCCTTTTGAAAAATGGAGATGGACATATGTTGAATATTATAAATGTAAAAATAGATACTTCAAAAAGAGATGAATTATGTGAGATAAAAGGAATTTATCCGGCCTTTCATATGAACCATAAGATGTGGGTATCTATCGCATTAGATGAAACAATTAGTGACGATAAAATAATGAAACTAATACAATGTAGTTTTGATTTAACAAAATAAAAGGAGAGAATGATATGTACGGAATTATCGCAACATGGAGAATGGCTTTAGAAGGAATTTCAAAAGCAGATTCTATGTTAAAAAATAACGAAAGTGCAGCGGATTCGATTGAAGAAGCAATCAAAGTTGTAGAAGATTTTGAATACTATAAAAGTGTAGGATATGGAGGACTTCCAAATGAAGAAATGGAAGTTGAATTAGATGCTGCTTTTATGGACGGAGATACACTAGAATTTGGATGTGTTGGAGGCATTAAAGATTTTGCTAACCCTGTTAGTATTGCACGTAGTCTAATGCACTATGATGCCAACAATTTTTTAGTGGGTCAAGGCGCTGAAAAATATGCTTCAAGACATGGCTTTGAAAGAAAAACAATGCTTACAGATCGTGCTAAGATCCATTATCACAATCGTATAAAAGAAATCACAAATACGGAATTAAAACCATATTCAGGACATGACACGGTCGGTATGGTTTGTCTAGATTATGATGGACACATGACAAGTGCAACAAGTACTTCTGGGTTGTTTATGAAACATCCAGGACGTTTAGGTGATTCCCCTGTATGTGGTTCTGGATTCTATGTAGATTCTTTTGTCGGCGGAGCTAGCGCTACAGGTTTAGGTGAAGATGTTATGAAAGGTTGCGTCTCTTATGAAATTGTTCGTCTAATGAAAGAAGGTATGCATCCTCAACAGGCTTGTGAAAAAGCTGTACACGATTTTGATTTGGAATTAAAGCGAAGAAGAGGAAAAGCAGGAGACATGTCTTTGATTGCGATGAACAATAAGGGTGAATGGGGTTGTGCTACAAATATTGAAGGCTTTAGTTTTGTAGTGGCAACTGAAAAGCAAGCCCCAACAGTATATTTAGTGAATCATGATAAGGACGGCAAATGTACATTTGAAGTTGCAAGTAAAGAATGGATGGACAACTATATGACTACACGTACAGCTCCATTAGTTAGGAAATAATATGGAAGAGGAATTGTTAAAGAAAATCGATGAAATCAGTGATGAGATGATTTCAGGAATCAAAAGAATTGTTCAAATTGATAGTGTACAAAGTGAAGCAAAGCCTGGCATGCCTTTTGGTGAGGGCGTGAACAAAGCTTTAGAAGAAGCATTGAAATTAGCTTGTGAATTGGGTTTTGAAACAGAAAACGTCGATCATATGGTGGGTATTGCCAAATATGGTACAGGTGAAGATTATATTGGTATTATGGGACATTTAGATGTTGTGCCTGTAGGAGAAGGATGGAATCATCCTCCGTTCTCAGCTTATGAAGATGAAAAGGGTAGAATTTATTCAAGAGGAATCTTAGATAATAAAGGGCCTACTCTATCTTGTTTATACGCATTATATGCCATAAAGGAATTGAAAATTCAGCTAAAGCGTCCTGTTCATATTTTGTTTGGAACAAATGAAGAAACGGGATTTGAGGATTTAAAGCATTTTCTTAAAGTCAGAAAACCACCTATTATGGGTTGGACACCCGATTGTAAATATCCAGTTGTATATGCGGAAAGAGGAAGAAGTACTTATCGTGTGAGTACAGATATTGAAAATAAGACAGTATTCAATCAATTTATTAACGAATATATTTTATCGGACAATGGATTTGGAAATAAATTAGGGCTAAATATTGAGGATTTTGAATTTGGTAAAATGCAGTTGAATAATAAAAAATTGGTGGATCTAGAAGGAAAGCTTGGTTTTGATTTCTCTTTTAGCTATCCTGCAAGTGTTAGTAATGATACAATAGAGAAGGTAATCAAATCTAAATTAAGCAAAGAGCTACAAGTAGAATGTATACATAATTATAATCCTGTTTATTTTGATAAAAATGGATTCTTGTGCCAAACATTAAAGGCTACCTATGAAAAGGTAACAGGCATGGATGGTACGCCAGTTACAACTACGGGTGGAACGTATGCGAAGATCATGCCAAATATTGTTCCTTTTGGGCCTAGTTTTCCTGGACAAAAAGGTATAGGGCACAATCCGAATGAATGGATGGATCGTAGTGATTTGATTTTAAATGCGAAAATATACGCATTAAGTATAGTGAGGTTGGCTAATGGAAAGAATGATTGAAGTATGTGCAGGGAGTTATCAAGATTGTATAGCTGCATATCAAGGTAATGCGAAGAGAGTTGAATTGAATAGTGCGTTAAGTGTTGGCGGCTTAACGCCTAGTGTCGCAAGTCTAGTTCGTGTAAAAAAAGAAACAGACTTAACCGTAATTTGTATGGTACGTGTACGTGCTGCTGGTTTCTGTTATGAAAAAGAAGATGTAAAAATTATGCTTGAAGATGCCAAGATTCTTTTAGATCATGGTGCCGATGGAATTGCGTTTGGTTTTTTAAATGAGGATGGCACAATTTGTAAAGAAGACACAAAAAGAATGATTGATTTGATTCATTCATATAATAAGGAAGCTGTATTCCATAGAGCTTTTGATGTTACGCCAGATGCATTTGAAGCCATTGAAACATTAATTGATTTAGGGGCAGATCGCGTACTTACAAGTGGACAAAAATCAAAAGCCATGGAAGGTATTGATTTAATTAAAGTATTGAATAACCAATATGGAGAAAAGATTCAGATTCTTCCTGGTAGTGGAATGAATGCAGAAAACGCAAAAATGATGATGAATTATACAGGTGTATATCAGGTGCATTCGTCTTGTAAGAGCTATAAGGCAGATGCGACAACAACTAAAAATGGCGTTTCTTATAGTTACTTGGCTAGTCCACATGAAAATGATTATGATGTAGTGGATGTAGAGTTGGTAAAAAAATTAGTTGATAGTATAAAATAATGTGGAAAAGACTGTAACAAAGCAAATTTATCTTGTTACAGTCTTTTGTTTTGAATAAATTAGAATCGCAATTATAGCCGTTACTACATCGGCTGTAGCCTGAGAAATCAAGATTCCATGGAAGGTAAATAATTTAGACAATATGACAATGCAGATTGCGTAAATAACACCTTGTCTAGAAATGGATAAAATTAAGGCAGGAAGTGCTTTTCCTTCCGATTGAAATAGAGTTGTAAAGACTAAAATTATACCTACACACGGACTAGATAGAACAAGTAGTCTTAACATAAGGCTTCCTGTTTGAATAATGTGTGCATCATTCATAAAGGATTGGATGATATACGGAGCAAAAGCACTTAGGATAATGGCAGTAATGAGCGCAAATGTGACTTCGACAAATATGTCAAACTTAATGAATGCACGTAGGCGTTCTGTGTTTTTGGCCCCATAATTAAATCCTAAAAGTGGTTGTGCTCCAAACGCAAATCCAACCATGATCAATAAAAGGATCATATTCACTTTTAGGGCGATTCCCATTGCGGCAACATTTTCATTGCCGAACACAACTAAATAACGATTTGTCAAAGCTACACCAATACTCGACATTAAATTTGTGATAGAAGCAGGAATTCCAATGGTGAAGATATCTAAAAACTCTTTTTTTTCTACATGACAATCTTTAAAGGAAACACTTAGACGATTTGCCTTTGCCCTTGTGAAATAGATCAAAAGAAAATCAGATAGGATATATCCAATTACAGATGCCAAGGCAGCACCTTGTGCGCCCATATGGAAGCTAAAGATAAAGATGGGATCTAAAATGATGTTTAGAATCGACCCCAAGACAGTTCCAACCATAGATAGGGTTGCCAATCCTTCCGTACGAATCAAGTTACTAGGAGTTAAAGAAAGAATGATAAAGGTGGAGCCTAGCGCAATTATATTGTAGTATTGATTTGCGTATAACCATGTTTCTTTATTAACACCTAAAAAATTTAACATGGGATCTTTTAGAATAAACATAAAAATCGTGACAACAATGCCACAGAGAATGGATGCATAGAAACAGAATCCACTCACATTCTTAGCTTCTTTATTCATTTGTTGACCAAACAATCTAGAGATGACAGAACTGCCACCAATGCCAAAGATGTCACCTAATGCGATCATGAAAGTAAAGATGGGGGCACATAAAGAGACACCGGCCACAAGATTTGTGTTCATTGTTTTAGCTACAAAATATGTATCTGCCATGTTGTATACTAAAGAAATTACCATGCTGAAGACAACGGGTAAAGCCATTGTGAAATAGGCTTTAGGAATGCTTGTGTTTTCAAATAATGCATTATTGTTCATATATTACCTTCTTTCTTTGCCTAGTATATCAAAGCTATTTGAAAATGATTGTGACATATGGCACAATAAAGCTATGAAACGAGTATATGATCCAAAAAATGTAGAGAAATATGTAAATCGATATCACATACAAGACTATTTTGATTCTTCTTATCCCTTTTATTTGATGGAATATGAAAAAGAAGAAACGATGATTCATCCATTGAAAGACACAAAAGAGATTCAGTTTGTAGTAGAAGGCGAAGTGTCTATTTATTTCATTGATTCAAATGGAAAACAGCTTTTTGTGTCACAAACCAACGAATTATGTGTGTTAGGAGATGTTGAATTTGTTCGTCATGAAAAGCCTGTTTATTTTGCTCAAACCAACACAAAAGTTGTTACAATCGCATTATCGATTGAAGAAAATCAATTGAGATTAAACCAGGATTTGAAATTTCTTCATTTTTTGTTGAATTCGTTGGTTGATAAACTGCATAATAAGTCCACAAATGAAATTATGAATCAAAGTGTTGAAGAGAAGGTCATGAATTATATGGAGTTACATCCCACGCTAGACAATGTCAGTGTGGCTTGTCGTAATCTGCATTGTAGTCGAAGACAACTACAAAGAGTGTTAAAGAAACTTTGTGAGGATAAAAGAATCGTAAGACTTGAAAAGGGAAAATATGTGCTACAATAGACGTATTAATGGAGGTTGTTTATTGTGAAGCGTAATGAACAAAAAATAGAAAACACTTGGAAAACAGAAGATATATTTAAAGATGAAGCTGCATTTCTAGCTTGTTTAGATACTTGTAAAGAATTAGGAAATGAACTTTGTGCATACGATGGAAAATTGGATGATGCATCCAACTTATTATCCTTTTTAAAGGGATATGAAAAATTAACCTGTCTATTAGATGATTGTTTAGGCTATTCTTCTTTGTTGTCAGATCAAGATACGGCAGATGCACATCATCAAGAATTAAAAGGAAAGGCCAATGCATTAGCGGTTGAAATTTTTACTAAACTATCTTTTAGTGATGTACAAATCATGCAGATTGAAAACTTAGAATCTTTTTATGCATCTGAACCCATCTTAGAAAGATATCGTGTATATCTAGAAGAAGTATGTCGTTTAAAAGAACACGTATTGTCTCAAACAGAAGAAAAGTTAATGGCATCCAGTTCATTGATGCAAGACACGCCTTATTCGATTTTTGGAATGTTGAATAATGCGGATTTAAAATTTGAAGATGCGATTGATTCAAAAGGAAATAAGCACACTTTAACTACAGGTACATTTATCCATATGTTAGAGCAGGAAGATGAAGTGTTAAGAGAGAGTGCATATCGTAATTTTTATGCAGGCTATGGTTCTATGATCCATACTTTAGCTGCTTGTTTAAATGGACAGACAAATCAGTTGAAATTTAATAGTACAGCACGTAAATATGCATCGAGTTTAGAATGTGCAGTCGATGCGAATAATGTTTCACCAAGAGTGTATGAACAATTGATTGAAACGGTACATAAAAATATCCATGTTTTACATAAATATATGCGAGTTCGTAAAGAAGTTATGAAAAAAGATAAACTTCACATGTACGATTTATATGTACCTATGGTCAATGAATGTAACGTTCCTGTATCTTTTGAACAGGCCAAAGAAGATGTTTTACATTCCATTCAATTGTATGGAACTGAATATGCCAAGGTGTATGAAAGAGGATTGAATTCTCGTTGGATCGATGTATATGAAAATGAAGGTAAACGCTCAGGTGCTTATTCAAGTGGACAAAGAGTACACCCATTTGTATTGATGAACTTTGCGGATTCTTTAGATACAGAATTTACTTTAGCTCATGAAATGGGTCATGCGATGCATTCCTATATGTCTACAAAATATCAGGCTCCATTAGATCGTCATTATAAAATATTTGTGGCTGAAGTTGCCAGTACTTGTAATGAAGCTTTATTGATGGATTATTTGCGCAAACAAAATTCAGATCCAAAATTCCAGGCTTATTTGATTAATCACTTTATGGAACAATTTAGAACTACATTGTTTAGACAGTGTATGTTTGCGGAATTTGAAAAAATCATCAATGAAAAAACCGCAAACAATGAAGTTTTGACAAGTGATGCATTGAATCAGATTTATGCGGATTTAAATAAATTCTATTATGGTGAAGATGTGATTGTAGATGATGAAATCAGCATGGAATGGGCTCGTATTCCACATTTCTATATGAACTTCTATGTATACCAATATGCGACAGGATTTAGTGCAGCTATGGCTCTATCACAAAAATTGCTTCATGGAACACAAGCCGATATTGAAGCATACTTATCTTTCTTAAAAGGAGGATGTACAAAATCTCCAGTCGAATTATTACGCATGGCTGGTGTTGATATGGCAAGTCCAAAACCAATGGAAGATGCGATTGAATTATTTGATTCTTTAATTGATGAATTTGAAAGTATTATGAAGTAGAAAGTCGTTTGACTTTCTATTTTTTAGTCAGATAAATATTAGTAACAAATAAATGACTAAAAATGGAGGGCTTATGTTTGTAGGCAGAGAGAATGAACTTAAGATTTTAAATCGCGTATTTTCATCAAATCGACAAGAATCTGTATTAATATATGGACGAAGGCGAATCGGAAAAAAGAATTAATCAAGAAAGCCATCGAAGATTTTGAGGGGGAGTATATTCAAGAATGCAAGTAAAAAAATTCTAAAGTAACACAGGCTGTTGTAGATCAAGAAATTGAACAAGTAAAAAATGTGAATATGTCATGTTATAAATATGGCTTTTTTTCGAAAACTGGTTTTGATTTAATAGATGATTCAAATTTAATTATTTGTATGTTGGATGATTTATATCATCCATTTTCAGAAAATAGATGAAAATTATGGTATGATATTCATTGAGGTGAACCCATGAATAAATTAGAACAAGCACGCGCACAAATAGATGCGATCGATCGTGAAATGGCCAAGCTGTATGAAGCACGATTGGATGCCGTCAAAGATGTAATTGCGTATAAAATAGAAAATGATTTACCTATTCTAGATTCAGGTAGAGAGCAGGTTGTGATTGAAAAGAATCTGCAGTTTATTCAGAATCCGGATTATAAAGAATATTATGAGTCTTTTATAAAGTTCATTATGAAAGAATCAAAGGCCTATCAAAGAACGTTGCAGTCTCATGATAAAGTTGGATATTGTGGCGTGGAAGGTGCCTTTGGGCATATGGTGAGTGAAAAGTTGTTTCCTTCCAATCCCAAAGTGGGCGTTTCTAGTTTTGAGGAAGTCTTCCAAATGGTTGTCCATTCAGACGTGCAATATGGTGTGATTCCTTTTGAGAACACAAACTCTGGTTTAGTTGGAGAAGTCTTAGATTTATTAATGGAATATCCAGTGTATATTCAGTCAATTTATGATCAAAAGATTGAACAATGTTTACTTGGAGTTCCTGGCAGTACATTGAAAGATGTGGAGTGGGTCTATTCAAAGGATCAAGCACTTTCACAATCTAAAGAATTCTTGAAGGAATTAAATGTACAAACGGTAGCCTATCCAAATACGGCAATGGCAGCTCAATATATTTCAGCACAGAAGGATGTGCATAAAGCAGCTATTGGGGCTAAAGAAAATGCAGAATTATATGGCTTAAAGGTGTTGGCTACAAACATTCAAGAAAATACGACTAACACAACGCGATTCTTAGTAATTGGATTAAAGCCACAAATACAGGGAAATCGTTTTAGTATGGTTTTATCCGTTAAACATGAAAGTGGAGCTTTGGCTAAAATTATTGATTGTATTGCCAAGAATGGATTGAATATGGAAAGTATTCAGTCTAGACCAATGAAAAATAAGCCATTTGAATATTTTTTCTTTGTTGAAATAGAGGGAGATATGTCAAAGGCAGATGATTGTATTCATGAGATACAGTCTGTATGTGAAAGTGTAAAAGTATTGGGAGCATATACTTTAAAGGAGGAAAAATAAGCATGAATTTTGTGAAGGAAAGTGTCAATCAAACACCAATCGTAGATACTGTATTCTCGATTGTTGCCAAGGCAAAGGAAGCTAAGGCAAAGGTGGGAGCTGATAATGTTGTCGATGCGACAATCGGTTCTTTATATGATGAAGAAGGTACTTTGGTTGCCTTGGATAGTGTATATAGTTCATTAAAAAATTTAGATAATAAAGTATTGGCAGCGTACGCGGCTAGTTTTAGAGGAAATCCAGACTTTAGAAAAAAAGTATATGACTGGGTGTTGAATGGAAATTCACACTTAGAACATGAAGTGATTGCAACACCTGGAGGAACTGGTGCTGTTGGTATGACTTTACAAGAGTGTTTAGATGAAGGTCAAACAGTTATCTTGCCAGAAATCGCATGGGGATCTTATGCATTAATGGCACAGATGCACAATTTAAATGTGGAAAAGTATAGTTTATTTGAAGAAGATCACTTTAATTTAAATTCTTTTAAAGCGGCTTGTAAAAGAGTGATGGAAAAACAGAATCGATTAGTGATTGTTATTAATGATCCTTGCCATAATCCTACAGGTTATTCTTTAAGTGAAGAAGAATGGAAAAAAGTCATTTCTTTCTTAAATGAATGTTCAAAAACACATGCCGTTGTATTATTGAATGATATTGCGTACATTGATTTTTCTTCAAGACAAGAAAAGGCGAAAGAATACTTTGCGCAGTTTGATCAAATTGAGAAAAATTTTGTCGTAATTGTAGCATTTAGTTTATCAAAATCAATGACAAGCTATGGACTTCGTTGTGGAGCTGCCATTGTGTTAGGACAAGAAAAAGAAGCGGTTGAACAAGTTAAAATCGTATTTGAAAAGGATGCACGTGCGACTTGGTCAAATATCAACAATGGAGCTATGGCTACATTTGTGGATGTATTAGACAATCATAAAGCAGATTACGATAAAGAAAGATTGCATTATGTAAATTTATTAAAAGAACGTGGTGACATCTTTGTCAAAGAGGCTAACGAAGTGGGATTAAAACATTATCCATATAAAGAAGGTTTCTTTGTGACTTTATCTATGGATAATGAAACGCGTGATAAATTCCATGAGGCATTAATGGAAAACAACATTTTTACTGTTAAAGTAAATTTAGGTATTCGTGTTGCGATTTGTTCTTTATCTGTTGAAAAGACAAAGGGACTCGCAAAAAAGATGAAGGATATTTTGGATACAGTAGCTTAATGCTGTATCCTTTTTTTCATCCACTTATGTGGAACTCCTTCATCATCGTCGATTTGACCAAATTGAATATAACCTTGGTTTTCGTAGAATAAACTGACACGAACTTGGGCGTGTACTACAATTAAATCTCCATTTAATTTTTTAATTTCTTTTTCTGCACTTTCTAGTAACAAATGACCAATATGCTTATTTCGATATTCTTTTAATACGGCAACTCTTCCAATAGTGTAATGATTGTTTTCTTTGAAGAAACGACAAGTTCCGACAGGCTTTGTTTCATCGAAAACTACAATATGAGAACTGATTTGATCAATATCATCAAATTCATTTTCGAAGCCTTGTTCTTTCATGAATACTTTGATACGAATATCTTTCGCTTCTTGCGGTAAGGTTGTATATGTTTTTGCGTTCATAATCTTTCTTCTTTCTTTTCTTCAACATTAACAACTGAAAAATGAAAAGTCAAATATGATATAATATAAGGAAAGTTAGGTGGAAAAGAGTATGCATATTTATGAAGAGTCTTTAAATCGTTTTATTAAAAATTCCTGGATTTATTATGAGGCAAACGATCCTTATTATGCAGGTAAGATTGAACGAATTTCGATTGAAAGAGTACATGATAAAATTTTGTATTATGAGGTAAGGGCAATTGTTCAAACGCGTTGGAATGAAGAAATCTTAAATTTTAGAGTTAATGAATATGGGACGATTTTGACTACAAATTGCACTTGCTGCCAAGATCCACATTCAGGGTGTGTGCATTTAGTAAGTGTAGTACGAGCTATCAATGCGATAAATCCACAAACTTTTCCGTTTCATGTTGATTATCAAAACTATGTAAAAGAAAAAAATCGACAGGAAGAATTAGAACGTAAGCGTCGTCGTATAAATGACTTGAATCAAGTGGCATTTGAATTTTTAAAAGAAAAACAAGAAGATAAAGTAAATAGTTTTTTTAAGGAAAATGAAAATCTAATTCGATTGTCTTTATATCACACAAATTCATATTATTATGATCAGATTGCATTTAAATTAAAGATTCAAGTAAGCCGAGCTTATACGGTAAAAAATATACAAGATCTGTTACGTGGCTTTTTTGAGAAAAGATTGGAGTCTTTTGGGAAGAACACGCAGATTTACTTGACTAATGATGATTTAGATGAGCCTAGCCAATTGATTTATAATTTTTTATTAAAATATGCTTTTACTAAAGATTGGCAAAAAGAAGGAGAAATTTATTCAGAATGTTTGGATGATTTCTTTAATCTAAATGCATCTTTGCCTAAAGAGTATACAGAATTTAAAACGTCTAAAAAAAATATAAAACTAGTTTTGAATTTGTTGGAACATGAAGATTGTTTTGAACTCAATACAGAACTAGATGATAGCTTTTTGATTGGCAATAAACATCTTTATATGGTGAATCATAAAGAAATTGTGCAATATACTATGGATCCAGATGGTTTTTTAGCTTCACTAGCCTATAATTTGCAACAAAATGATGGATGGTTAATTAAAAAGTCAGAATTCAAAGCTTTTTATTTACAATGCCTGCAACCATATATGGAATACATAAAATTAGAAACAAATGTAGATGTGGAAAAGTATACAACTCTTATAGAGAATATTCGTGTGTATTCGGATTTAGAAAATGCCAATATGGTCGTATGGGGAACATATTTAGAGAATAACCAGAAGAAGAGTTTCTTTACGAATACCAATTCCAATCAAATAGCGAGTGTTGAAGCCATAATTCAGCATTATGCGGTAAAGATTGAAGATAACAAGGCAATTTTTAAAGGTAGAAGTGATGCACTTTATAATTTTTTAGATTATGGTATTCCGTTGATTCAAAAACAAGCAGATGTATATGTTTCAGAAGAATTGAAACGATTAAAAAATCGCCGTAGTATGAATTTGAGTGTTAAGGTTTATGTCCAAAATGATTTATTAAAAATGGAATTGGATAGTAACGTAAATGTGGATGAATTGTCACATATATTAAATGCATATCGGAAAAAGAAAAAATTTTATCAGTTAAAGAATGGTGAAATGATTGATTTGGAAAATACGGGGTTAGAACAATTGGATGAGTTAGCTTCCACGATGAATTTAACAACTAAAGATTTCAAAAAGGAAACAATTGAAAAACCGGCATATCAAGCTTTTCATTTAATGGATGTAAATCCAGAATTCGATGTTCGCAATGATGTTACGGTTACGGAATATACAAATCGTTTAATGAATATAAAAAAACAACCGATTCAATTGAAAGATGAGTATAAATCATTATTGCGTATGTATCAGCAACAAGGAATACAATGGCTTTATGATTTGAAAAATATGAATTTAAATGGAATTCTTGCCGATGATATGGGACTTGGCAAGACATTGCAGGTATTGGTATTTTATGAGCAATATGTTTCAAAAGAGAAACCAAGCTTGATTGTATGTCCAAGTAGTTTAATGTATAACTGGATGTCAGAAATTGAAAAATTTAAAATTGATGTCGATGCAGTATGTGTTACTGGAACTCAGGATGTTCGTAAAGATATTATAAAAGAAAATCATGAGCTGTATATAACGACATATGATTATTTGCGTAGAGATGTTGAATTATATATGTCTATGGAATTTGAATATATTGTTCTAGATGAGGCGCAATTTATAAAGAATCCAAAAACGAAGAATGCGCAGAGTGTGAAATCTTTAAAAAGTAAACATCGTTTGGCTTTGACAGGAACACCAATTGAGAATGGCTTAAGTGAATTGTGGAGTATTTTTGATTTCTTATTGCCTGGATATTTATATAGTTTGAATTATTTCACAAAGAATTTTGAAAAGCCAATTCAAATGGGAGATGACAAAAGGCAGGCACAGCTGCAAAAATTAGTATCGCCATTCATTCTTCGTAGAACGAAAAAACAGGTGTTAAAGGATTTGCCGGATAAAGTTGAGAAGGATTTGTGGTTGAATTTAAGTCCGGAAGAGAAACAGTTATATCTTGCAAATTTAGCACAGGTCAATGAGCAGTTGCAGCAACAATTAGAACTTGAACAGGTAGATTCAATTTTGATTCTTGCGATGATGACGCGACTTCGTCAAATTTGTTGCGAGCCTAGAATGTTGTATGAAAACTATACGGGAGAGAGTACGAAGTTTAAGATGTGTTTAGATTTGATTGAAACACTAAAAGAGAATGATAAGAAGGTTTTGTTGTTTTCTAGTTTCACAAGTATTTTTGATGCTTTTATTGAAGAATTTAATCGACGAGGCATCAAATATCATATGATTACGGGTGCGGTAGATAAAAAGAAACGTAAAGAAGAAGTAGATGCTTTCCAAAGTGATGATTCAAATGTATTCTTGATTTCTTTAAAGGCAGGAGGAACGGGATTGAATTTGACGAAGGCTCAAGCTGTTATTCATTTTGATCCTTGGTGGAATGTGAGTGCACAAAATCAAGCGACAGACCGTGCATATCGTATTGGACAGACAAAGAATGTTCTTGTTTATCAGCTATTGATGAAGAATACGATTGAAGAGAAAATCTATGAAATGCAGAAACGTAAAAAAGCAATGAGTGATTTATTTGTGGAGAATTCCAAGGGTGGTATTTCCACTTTGTCTAAGGAAGAGTTAAAAGATTTGTTTTCGATGGATTAAGGCTATATATTTTTTGAAATATATAGCCTTTTTTTTATAAAATGTGATAAAATAGTTGTAATGGAAGGGATTACAAAAGGTGCGAATATGAATAGAAGTGCAGGAATATTATGTCCTGTTTTCTCTATCCCTGCAAATCAAGGGATTGGTGATTTAGGGCAAAAAACAATTCGAATGATCGATATTATTGCGGATGCAGGTTACGGGATATGGCAAATATTGCCGCTACAAATGACAGGTCCCACTCATTCTCCATATCAAACATATTCTAGTTTTGCAGGAGATCCTATCTATATCAACTTGGATCGTTTGTGTGAAATGGGGTTATTGACGCAAAGTTCGATTGTGAATTGTAATAAGTTTAAAGACTATGTTGAATATGATAAGATTCGTGAATTTAAGGAACCTTATTTTCAAAAGGCCTTTAAAGTTTTTAAAAAGGAATTTGAATCGTTTAGAGAAGATTTTGAAGCATTTAAGCAAGATGCATTCTGGTTAGAGGATTGGTCTGCTTATTCTTTGTTTAAGAGTTTTTATAATGGAGCTCCATGGTTTGAATGGGAAGACGAATATAAAGATTGGCCCAAAAATCGTGATATTGATTTAGATGACTATAAAGATGAAATCTTTTATATTGAATTTTTACAGTTTATTTTCTATAAACAATTGGATGAAATTCAAATGTATGCGCACGCAAGAAATTTAAAAATCATGGGTGATATGCCTTTCTATGTAGATTTAGATAGTGCAGATGTGTGGTGTAATCGTGAGGCTTTCTTATTAGATGAAGAAGGAAAACCAGAATTTATTGCGGGTTGTCCTCCGGATTATTTTAGTGAAACAGGACAACGTTGGGGAATGCCAATTTATGATTTTGATGCGCAAGAGGCAAATGGATATCTTTTTTGGTGCAATCGTATGAGTTGGATGAATCGTTGTTATGACATGGTAAGAATTGATCATTTTAGAGCTTTTGACACATATTGGAAGATACCTGAGTCTTGTCCTACTGCAATTGAAGGAAAATGGATCTTAGGTCCAGCTCATAAATTAATTGATGCGATTTTAAAGGCATGTCCAGATATTGTTCTAGTGGCGGAAGATTTAGGGTTGATTCGTCCAGAAGTTATTGAACTTGAAGAGGATTATGGAATCCCAGGTATGGATGTTTTATTGTTTAGAATGGAAACTAAACAATTAAAGAAAAAGGCAAAGAAAAATTCTGTATTGTACACAGGTACACATGATAATGCGACATGTAATGAAGATTATCATACATATGATTCAAATAAGCGTATCAGTTTGCGTCGATTCTTTAAAAACCAAGGATATTCAAGTCGTTCTTTTAATGAAATGCTTTGTCAATATGCTTTAGATACAGATGCTGATACTGTTATATTGCCAATCTGGGATATTTGTGGATTTAAAGAAGAGGCACGCATCAATACACCAGGAACTGTGTCGAATAAAAACTGGACTTGGAAATTAAAAGATTTTAAAACATTTCCAGATAAGGTTATGAGTACAAAAGAGTGGATCAAAAAGTCAAATCGTTAAAGGTAAAGTTAAGTATAGAGCAGAAATCATCAATTTTTGCTCTTTTTCGCTTGGGTTGGTAGAATAATAAGGAAGAGGTGGAAAATGATGAAAAAACTTTTAACGATTCTATGTTCATTTGTTTTATGTATATCTTTATTTGGATGTCAAAAAGAGACGAAGAATTATATCACAAAAATCGAAGTAGAGAATTATGGTACAATTACATTGAAGCTTGAAGGGAAAAAAGCTCCAATCACAGTACAAAACTTTGTAGACCTAGCTAAGTCAGGATTTTATGATGGGTTAACGTTCCATCGTATCATTAAAGGATTTATGATTCAAGGCGGAGATCCAAATGGAAATGGTACAGGTGGATCAGATAAGACAATCAAGGGTGAATTTAAGGATAATGGTGTAAAGAATAATATCAAACATAAACGTGGTGTCATATCTATGGCAAGAAGCTCGGATTACGATTCGGCAAGTTCACAATTCTTTATTATGCAAGAAGATAATGATTCATTAGACGGTCAATATGCAGCTTTTGGACATGTTACTAAAGGAATGAAGATTGTAGATCAAATTTGTGAAGATGCAGATCCAATGGATGATAATGGTACGATTGCTGAAAGTAAACAGCCTGTTATTAAAACAATCAAAGTATCTGAAATAAACGACTAGAGAAATCTAGTTGTTTTTTATATATTAAGATTTTGGTTTTGGAATAGAGAAATACGGAATGTGAAATAGTGTTAAAATATCACAAGATATGAATTGTCAGGGACGACAAAAAGGACTATTGAAAATAGCCAACATTTTGTATTCATCTTTAGTTGTTGAATTATTTTTTTACAATCATCTTATGATCGCATTCAGGACAGTGCATCATATAGTTTTCTTCAGGTTCATTTGGAAATAATTCGTCGATCAACCATCTAGGTACTTCTTCTTCGTAACCGCATTTTGTACATTTCATCAATACATCTTTTTCTGTATGTTCTGTCATTTCTGTTGTCCTTGAATGGATTATATGTATAAGTATACTGCGTAATGGCTCCACATTTACATTGAATTGGGTCTCTATTAAAAGAATCAATCAAATGAGTGCGGTATCTGAATTTACTGAGTTTGTTTTTAAGGGCTTTAGTTCTTGTTTTACGAGAATAATCCTTATTCTTTTTGATTCCAAGAAGTGCATGAACTTTGTCCAATGTTTTCTTAGATGCATTGGCATTACCAAATAGTTAAGAAATGATAGTTGGGTATATGTATGATAAGGCGATTGATAAAGTCAATCACATTATCTGTAATATCATATCTTTTTTCATCCTTATGATCATTGTAGAAACAACTGACAATTTTTGATTCTTTATTGTATTCTGTGATTCTATTTTCAGCCATGACACATCTTCCAGCGTAACGAGAAAAAAGTTTACGCAGCCTTGAATATCTTTATTATTGTTGGAATCGTTGTCAGTAAATTTGAACTTGGCATAGACATAGAACCCTTTAGGATGATCTTTATAGAGTCTGTTCTTTTCTTCGGGTTTCATTAATCCGCCAACTTCCTGGATAAGTCGAATTCATCAAATGTTTTTCTAAGCCTAGAGAAATTGAAATGGTGAAACATCTTTAGTTTGTTTGTTTTTAGTGAATATACGAGTTTCGGTACAAGTCAATGAATATGTGGATTCCATTTAAGGTCCCTTCCAAAAGTATGTATAGTGACAATCATGCCAAATTCATTACGAACAGGAATATCTTTGAATATATAGTGGGTATCCGATAATTTTTTTTAGTTTATCGGCAAGAGATTTATTGGTGAGAATGGAAATGGAGTTTCTGGAAGCAACAAACAATAGATTGAGTCTGGTACGATCCTGTCTGAACCAGTTTCTAAGTTCTTCAGGAATAGTAAAGACAATGTGTCTATGAGGACAGTCGAGACAAAAAGAAGTAGCCTTGGCTGCAAGCTGTTTGGCATATTTAACACCACAGGCATTACAGAACCTGGAATGGCATGAATGAGGGATAATGTTCCAGTTGTCACAATCGGTACATTCAAACTGATCAAAGCCAAGATAACATGTGTGGCAAAGAAGAGAACGTTCTACATTGTCTAGAATACAAGGACGAGCTTTACTGGAAGCATCTAGTTTTCTTATATAGTCAATATTATCGAAGAAGATGTTTTTGATGGGATGAATAAAATTGAAGTTTCTAACATCACAATTTAAAAGTGATAGAGTTTCAACTGGAATATTTGAATGATAAGTAGTGTCCATAATTGAAGTATAGAATTAAATAGAGATGTAAACAAGACTTGGCAAATGAAAAGCGCCCATACAAATCATTTTACATGATTTGATGGGCTTTTTTTATGCAAAAATGCCCTTTGGGTACATTTTCGGCAAAAAGTATACGATTTTTGGGTACATTTTTGGGGTCAAATCGGGGTACTTAAGAGCTATCAAAAAACCGCAGGAGTACGCAGCATGACAAAGAAAACATCGCCTGCTTACAGAGCAAGCAAAGAGGAAACTATTCCAATAAATAAGTTGCATCCATTCTCCAATCATCCGTTCCATATCCGACATGATCTGGAATTCAGTGAATTGGTAGATAGTATTTCAGAGAGCGGCATCATTACGCCCATCATCGTCAGACCAAAGGTTGGTGTCGGCTATGAAGTGATAAGCGGACATCGCCGGTGGGAGGCTTGTAAGGAACTCGGCATCGAAAGCATCCCTGCTAGAGTGGAATACATAGACGATGACGAAGCCACGATCCTGATGGTCAACAGCAATATCCAGCGTGAGCATGTGTTGCCAAGTGAGAAGGCGTTTGCTTATAAAATGCGCATGGAAGCGATGAAACATCAAGGAAAAGCAACTTCGTCCC
>ERZ773227.1069-NODE-1069-length-21272-cov-3.120941_pt1 | contig 21272 bp, 19 predicted proteins | sample MGYA00580525_ERZ773227 | MGnify/ENA primary metagenome ERZ773227 (study PRJEB29015, sample SAMEA2737782) | human gut metagenome | biome: human gut; feature: human-associated habitat; material: faeces | place: China | collected 2012 ... | reverse complement strand
CTTAATAGAGGATGCTTGAAGAGCAGGATTGCGCCCTGCTCTTTTTAGTTAAAATTTTGTATTTTAACTAAAAAGTATAAAGACAAATCGTTATTATTTGACTATAATATAAATGTATTAGGGCAATACATGAAACTTCCTTTCTATTTTAAAACTATGGGAATGCGACAAGATTTTGAGTCTTGTCGTTTTTCCTTTATAATAAAAGTGGAGGTTTTTTTTATGAAATATCCTAAGTTTTTAAATGTGAATAATAATACGATTGGCGTATGTGCTATGTCGAGTGGTGTAGGACATAAGCTAGATAGTTTTGATGAGTCCATAGAGTATATAAAAAGTCATGGTTTTAATGTGATTGAAACAAACAGTGTAAGAAATGATAGTGAACCGAGTTGTGATGCATTAACTCGTGTTACTGAATTGAACTCATTAGTTAATGACTCAAATGTAGATGCCATATGGCTAGCTGCGGGTGGTGATTTTCAATTTGAAACGTTGCCATATCTTGATTTTGATTTGATTGAAAAGAATCCAAAGTGGTATTTGGGTGCGAGTGATCCAACAAATTTATTATTTCCAATAACATGTAAGTGTGATTTGGCTACTGTATATGGATTTAATGCGGGTAGCTTTGATGAATTTGGAATCAATGAATATTCAGATTTATGTATTGAATTTTTAAAAGGTAAAAATAACGTTCTTCATTCAAGTTCACTACATCAGGATGTTGATTTTTATAATGATGGTGCACCCATCCTTAATACAAACACAGAGTATGTAGGTAGTTGTGATGCAGAGGGTAGGCTTTTAGGAGGGTGTTTTGAGAGTATCAATGATATGTCAGGTACGCCCTATGATTTTGTAGAAGAATTTAATGGACGTTATAAATTGGATGGCATTATTTGGTTTTTTGATATTTTTTCAATGAATTCATGTGATGTATATCGTGCTTTATTGAAAATGAAATATATGGGTTATTTTAAATATACAAAGGCTATTTTAGTGGGTCGTGTATTATTTAAGAATGTTTCGGATTTGATTGGATATGAGCAGGCCTTTAAAAAGGCTTTACCAGATATAGATGTTGTATTTAAGATGGACATTGGACATACCTATCCGCATATGTATGTGGTGAATGGTGCCATGGCTAAAGTTAAGGTTAATGATGGTTGTGGTAGTATTCACTATGAAATAAAAGAGTAACTTAACAATTTGTTAATATCTTATATTTTGAGAGTGACCTTCTTATAATGTGTGTTGTGAGAAGGTCATTTGTATGATGAATGACAATGAAAAAAAAGTATTAGAGAATAGTAATTGGGATTTGGCTACTTGTTTGAATGGAAAGCCAAATGTTGTTTTAGTGGCATTTAAGAGTATTTCAAAATCCGATGAGTTGTTGATTGGAGATGTATTCTTAGAAACAACGTTAAAAATGTTTTGGAAAATAATGGTGAGATTGCGATTAGCGCATATGATGCTTCTAGTTTAGAGGGATATTAAATTCAGGGCAAGGCAAAGTATGTGACTGAAGGTGAAATTGTATATATGTTTAAAGGTGCAGCAACAGCTAAGGGTGCATCGTGTCATTGTAACAACGCCTGGTGCAGAAAATAAGAGAGAGTTGTAGGTACCTATTAAATTTAATAGGTACTTGTAGAATAAAAGAGTTCTTGTATAATTTCTTTGTCTGATAACAAGTATAAATCAAAATTAGAAACGGATATTCGTTGTCCTTTGAAGTATGGACTGGATATATTTTAAGGTAAGTGGAATTCTCGTATTATTTTTGTATTGGCCAACAAAAAGACTTTACGCTATACTTTGCTTCGTAAAGAAATGGTGAATATTACGTATGTGGTTCTTGCACCGACATTAAAGCATTTGATTTCAAATGATATTATTGAACGTAAATCATATGATGAGATTTTGCCTCTTGTTTTCTTACATATCTTTAGATGTCATTAGCGGATGTGTTTTCTTTGTATGTATAGTAAGCGCCAAATAAAAAGAAGGAAATCAATCCTTCTTTGAAATATAAAGTGTACAAGTAAAGTCTAGATTTTTAGATTGATCAATCAAATATTGGGGTTGTACTTTTGCACCCCAGCTATTGATTCCACCTACGCCCATTTGTTGTTTTGTGATTCTTAAATAGGTTGTTTGAGTTTGTGGCAGTTCAAATGTGTGGTTGGCATTATATAAGTGCATAAAAGAATATTTGCTGGCTTGACATTCCATGTTTTCACTTTTTAGGTTGAATCCAATTGTATTGTTAGATAGACAGCACCATTTGCATTCGACATGGTTTCCATGTTCTTGTGGTTTTAAATATGGAATGTAGTTTGTATCTACATTTTCAGAATAGAAATCTGTTAATGCATGATTTCTATCGGCATATGTATCTTTTTCACCTTTACCGAAGTACGCAAAATTTTTGAATGATTCTTTTAGGGCAAACTCAATTCCAAATAGGGGAAGGGTTTGTCTTTTTGAATTTTTATCCATATGTAACTGGATTTGAATGCTTTGGTTTGAATAAACGGTATAAACAAGTTTACATTCTTCTTCAATCGACTCCAATTGAAGGGTATAGATCATTTGTGCACATTTAGAATTGCGTATCATTTTAAAATCAATAACATTTTGAAATAGGCTTGCACTTAGCCAATTGGAGTAGGTTTGTTTGGCGCCACGATCATTGTCGGTTAATGCTCTATAGAAGATAGGCTTTGGTGCTTGTTTAAGCATTTCTTTATCATCAACTTTAATGGATACCAAACCTTTTCTTTTGTCAAATAAGTATTCTATATCCATAAATTGGATGCCAATTGTACTGATTCCTTCTACTACAAACATTGGTTTTGATTCTGGTTCGTCTTGTTTGACTTCAAAAACTTGTTGATCAAAGGATTGGATGCCAAATGGAGTTTTGTAGTAGATGGTTTTTGTATAATAGCCAGGCGTGTTGATTTGTTTAAATTGTACAGGCATTGTTTTTGTAGTGCCTGGTTCCACACTTGTTTTAAAGATGCCGGATTGAATGGCAAGTCCATTGCGTTTCAGTTCAAATATAAAGGTATCTTTACTTAGGTCATAGAATAAGTTCTTATTTTTGATTGTGATCGTATCATAATGGATTTCCATATCGACATAGCGATAGAGTTGTTTTAATTCTTGACTTTTGCCAGTCTCTTGGCGATTTGCAAGTAGAATACCATCTCCACAGAAATTTGAGTCGTTTGGATAATCATCAAAATCCTGTCCATAATAATATTGTCCATCTTTTTCAATGGCTTGATCGACATAGTCCCATACAAAGCCGCCTTGGTATTGTTCGTATTCATCTTCAAGGTTGGTATATTCTTCCATGCCACCTAAACTGTTTCCCATCGCATGCATATATTCGCATAATAGAAATGGCTTGATTGGATGTGAGTCTAGATAGGCTTTCACATTTTCTGGTGAAGTATACATTCTAGATTCAATGTCTGAAGCATTTTCAAATGTACGATCTTGTGTAATGCCTTCATAGTGTACAAGTCTTGATGGGTCTTGTTCTTTAAAGTAGTCGTGCAGAATCATAAAGTTAGATCCGCTTCCAGCTTCATTGCCTAAAGACCACATTAATATACATGCGTGGTTTTTATCTCTTTCATACATGCTTCTAGCACGATCCAATAGACAATCAGTCCATTCTGGTTTGTTTTGAGGAAGAATCTCATTAGCACCATGTGTTTCTAGATTCATTTCGTCAATGACATAAATTCCGTATTGATCACAAAGTTTATACCAATAGCTATTGTTTGGATAGTGTGATGTTCTTACGGCATTGATATTTAATGATTTTAACATATGGATATCTTCTTCCATTTGTTCAGATGTGATAGATCTTCCTGTTATTGGGTTCCATTCATGACGGTTGATACCATGGAAGACGATGCGTTTTCCATTCAATTTCATAATGCCATATTCAAGGCTAAATTTACGAAAGCCAACTTGTTCTTGAATGGTCTCTAAGATTTCATTATTTGTATCGTAGAGTACAATTTCTAATTGATATAGATTTGGAAATTCACTATTCCAAAGAATTGTATTTTCAACAGGAATTTCAAAAGTATCTTGCATATTGGCATTCCATACAATGTTTCCTTGTGGATCATATAGCTTTGTTTGCAGCGTATGCGATTCATTAGAAGTAAGCTTGCATGTACATGTTAGAATACTTTTCTTTGTGTCTAAATCAATATTTGTATCAATATGTAAATCTTGAATATGGATGTCTGGTTGTTTATAGATCATGACATCTCTAAAGATTCCGTTAAATCGCCACATATCTTGATCTTCGAGCCATGTGCCTGTACATTTTTGAAAAATGCGTACGCATAGAGTGTTATCTTTTTCTTGAACGTATTTTGTGATGTCAAAGCGACTTGGTGTAAAGGAATCTTCGCTGTAGCCTAAAAAGATTCCGTTTAGCCAGACGTAGACATTACTTTCGACACCTTCAAAAGAAAGAATGAGTTTGTGGTTGATAAAGTCTTGTGGTAGATCAAAAGTTTTACGGTATTGATATACTTTATTTTTATCCATATCAATTTGTCCAGGCTTAACTACATCATGGCCATCCCATGGGTAAGTCACATCTGTATAGTGGGGATTATCGAATCCTTGAAGTTGAATGTGTCCTGGTACTTGGATATCGTTCCAGTTGGCATCATTAAATTCTGTGTTATAAAAGAATTTGAAGCATGAATCAAAGTTTTTAGATTGTTTAAATTTCCATGTTCCATTTAGAGAAAAAGAGCTTGGCTTTTTGTCTTTTCCCATTGTATATATATGATCACTGTATGCTTGTAGTCGATTGACTTGAAAGATACGAGAGTCTTTTAGCCAGTTTAAATCTGGTGTTCGCATGAATATCACTCCTTGTATTTGGGTATCATTCATTATATCAAACCGACCTATTGAAAGGAAGTTGAAAATAAACTAAAATAGAAAATAAATTGGAGGTATAGTCATGTCAAACTTGTTGGGTTTAGTAATTTCAATAGCTTTAATTTATTTTGTGATTAAGTTTACTTTTAAGTGTATAAAATGGATTGGAATCTTATTGATTGTAGTCTTTGTATTTAAAATGATGGCATTGATTTTGTAGAATAATTTAGCTTTTCTTTTCATATAAAGATGTGACTTGGTGTTTTAAAAGTATTAAAAAATAGTAAATAGTTAAGGGACAGTTTCTGTTCCTTTATTTTTTCTAAAACAAGTTTAAATAGAGTTATTTTAACTATAAAGTTTTTGAATAATATTTTAATGAATGTTATAATTCATAGTATGAAAAATACGAAAAAAAGGAAATTAAAAATAGGAAATTTAATTATTGTTGGTGTGGGTATTTGTTTGGTTGTTGGCATTATTATTATGATGATAATTTCTAAGTTTACAAAGACAGAAACAAATGAGCCGCATGAATATATTGCGACTGTAATGATTGATGCTGGGCATGGTGGATATGATGGTGGAACGATTGCGGTGGATGGTACTGCTGAAAAAGATTTAACGTTAGCTTATGCTTTAGAAACGGGTAAACAACTTGAAAAACTGAATCCAGATATTAAAGTTGTTTATACACGTACTAGTGATAAGGTTTCGTGGCCAGAAGATGAAGCAAAGGATTTAAGAGCAAGAGTTAAGATGGCTAAAGAAAAGAAAGCTGATTATTACTTCGCTTACCATATTAATTCAAATCTAGATCCTAGTTGTTCTGGTTATGTTTCTTATATTCGTAAAGATGATAAAGAAGGTAAGAAGATTACGGATTATATGTCAAAAAATTTATCTAGTTTAGAATGGACGTATGATCGTGGTACATTAACGACAGAATCATCTCCTTTGCATGTAGTGGATTCACAAAAAATACCATCTATTTTATTTGAAGTTGGTTTTGGTACAAATCCAAAAGAAATCAAGAAGATTGAGAATAAAAAAATTCAAAAGAAGATTTCGAAGGCTGTCGCGAAAGCTCTCAACAAACATATTACAAAAATGAATGAAAAATCAGAAGATGATGAAAATAAATAAGTGTTGACTGGAGGTAGAGATACCTCCTTTTTATATGGGCATATCCGTTTATGGATGTCTAAGAAAGGTACACAATAGGCAAGGGTGGTGATACTATGAAGCGTTTAATGAATGCATCCATTGTATATGGAGTACTTGGTTTAATTGGTGGTGTGTTTTATCGTGAATTTACAAAATTGAATAGTTTTACTGATTTTACAACATTGACGGTTGTTCATACACATTATTTGATGTTGGGAATGGTGTTTTTCTTGTTGTTGGTTCTTGTCGAAAAGAATTTTCATTTTGTAGCTACTAAAGTAAGTAAATATTTGTTGTTTTATCATAATGGATTGAATTTAACTGTAGTTATGTTAGTTGTCCGTGGTGTAGTATAAATTCTTAGTTTAGGTGTTTCAAGTGCAGTTCTTTCTGGAATTGCAGGAATTGGATATTTAAATTTAGATGTTTCTATGATTTTAGTGTTGATTTCAATTGGAAATTGTATCAAGGATTAGTTTTGACAATATCACATAATTCAATAAATATGCTTTATATAAAGAAAATATTACATCTAAAGTTCAGCTGTTGTTGAACTTTTTTTGTTTCATAGAAATGAGTATGGTATAATTCGATAAAGGGATTTTGTCCCTATATTTATAGGAGAGTGTATTTATGTATTCGAAATACGGTAAGCGAATGATCGATTTTGTTTTGAGTTTAGCTGGAATCATAATTTTATCTCCACTTTTAATTATATTAATGGTTTTAATTAAAGTGACTTCTCCAGGGCCAATCTTTTTTAAACAGAAGCGTGTGGGAATTCACAAATCTTATTTTAATATTTTAAAGTTTAGAACAATGCGTATTGATACGCCTAAAGATATGCCAACACATTTATTGGAAAATCCAGATCAATATATTACAAGTGTTGGTAAGTTTTTAAGAAAAACGTCTTTAGATGAGCTTCCACAGTTGTTTAATATATTTAAGGGGGAAATGGCAATTGTGGGTCCTAGACCTGCTTTATGGAATCAATATGATTTGATTGAATTAAGAGATGCATATGGTGCTAATGATGTCTTGCCTGGTCTTACGGGTTGGGCACAGGTCAATGGTCGTGATGAATTAGAGATTGATGTCAAGGCTAAATTGGATGGCGAGTATTGTAAAAATTTAAGCTTTTTATTTGATGTAAAATGTTTTTTAATGACAATTTTTTCGGTATTGAAACATGATGGAGTTGTCGAAGGGGGTACAGGAAGTATCCATAATAAAGATAATAACTAGGGGATAGTTAGAAGGTCTTTAATTCATTTATATTGGAGTGTAATTTATGGTAGTGGCATTGGTATATGCGTTTGATACATGTTTGGATCGTGTGCAATTATTGAAGAAGTACTATACTTCTAGGGGGTATGAAGTTAAAAGTGTTACTTCAAATTTTTCGCATAGAAAAAAAGCTGTGTATGATCCAAGTTCTGATGTAGTCATACCTGTGCGTGAATATCATCAAAATTTATCATTGGATCGAATTTTATCGCATAAACAGTTTGCGAAAGGGGCAAGAAAAGCTTTGCGTGATATTCAACCGGATTTAGTACATTGTATCATTCCGTGTAATTCACTTGTCAAAGAGATGTCAAAATATAAAAAAGAACATGTGGATGTAAAAATTATATATGACATTATTGACTTATGGCCTGAATCGATGCCGATTGAAAAATATAAGGATCTGTTGCCTTTTAAAATCTGGAAAAACACGCGCGATAAGTATTTAATAAGTGGAGATGTGATTTTTTGTGAATGTGATTTATTTAAGCAATATTTGCGTTGTGGTAAAGTTCTATATTGGTCTATAGATCGTGATTGTTTACCTATGAGTCCAGATTTAAAAGAGGATGAATTACAATTTTGTTACTTGGGTTCAATAAATAATATTATAGATATTTCAATGATTATTGCATTTTTAAGGGAATGTAGCATACTAAAGAAATGTGTATTGCATATAATTGGTAATGGTGAAAAGAAAGAACAGTTTATACAAGAAGTATTAGCTGTTGGTGTCAATGTCATAGATCATAAAGAGGTTTATGATCAAAGAGAAAAGCAGGAGATTTTTGATCAGTGTAATTATGGATTGAATGTGATGAAATCAAGTGTTTGTGTTGGTTTAACCATGAAGTCATTGGATTATATGTGTGCAGGTTTACCTATCATTAATACAATTCAGGGAGATACAAAGAATTTTTGTGAAGAATGGGATATAGGGTTTAACATAGATAGAGAAAATATAAAAGTAATAGCAAATCAAGTTTGTTTGGAGAGTATGGATGTGCAGCTTCAAAGAAGAAAGAATATTCAAACTCTATATAATTCTTATTTTACGAAGAAGCGTTTTTATGAAGTGTTAGATAAAGCTTTAGATTTATAAAAATGTGAGTATTCACATTTTTTTTGATTGGAGGTTGAGTTATATATGAATATATTGCATATTTCTCCGTATGTTCCTAGCTTGCATACAAATCATGCAGGAGGGGTTTGCATGGGAAAACAAGTAGAAGCATTAAAAAGAAAACATGATGTTTATGTCTTGTCTTTTATAACAATGCCTTTAGAAGAGAAAATAGTAAAGGAAGAATACAATACAGATAATAGTTATTTTGTCCGCATATCGAATATGGATCGATTAAGAGAGGGGTTATTACATCTAAATAAGCCTTTGATGTTTTCTGCTCGAACTTCAAAAGAGTTTAAACAACAGTTTCTAAAATTAATTGAAGAAAAGAAAATTGATGCGATTCATTGCGAATATACGGCAATGGCTCAATACATTTGGATTAAGAAAATGTATCCGAATATAATTTTTAATATAGTTGAACATGATGTGACAAGACAATCTTTTTATAGAAAGTCAATGGACTCAAAAGGGCTTAAACAATTATTTTGGAAATGGCAATTAAATTTAGCAACTAAATATGAAAAAGAGTATTGTCAAAAAGCCGATCATGTTATTGCGGTAAACTCAAAAGATCAACGATTGCTTCATGAATATTATGGATTGAATCAAGTTGAATTGATGAATCCATATTATGGTGTTGACTTTGATGAGATTTCAGATAAGGTTGTAAATAAAATTCAAAAATCAATTTGTTTTATTGGACAAATGGGAAGAGAAGAAAATCATTTGGCTGCCATGCGCCTTATTCATATTGTGAAATCATTAAATAGAGATGATATTCGCTTGACAATTATTGGAGCACATCCTAATGAGGAGTTACAAAAAGAAGAATGTGAGAATATCCATATTACTGGTTTTGTTGAGAATATTGAAGATGAAATTCTAAAGAATGAAATTGCCGTATTCCCATTAACATTGGGAGCAGGAATTAAGCTAAAAGTATTATTGGCATGTGGACTTGGGTTACCTGTTATCACAACTGATATTGGTGCTGAAGGTATTGATGAAGATGGAAACACGTTGATTCTTGCCAATACGGATGATCAAATCAAAAATGAAATTATAGAATTAATTGACGATTCAAATAAGATTGAATCTAAATCAATTGAGAGTAAAGATTTTGTAAAAAAATATTTTAGTTGGAATAAAACGGTCGAATTATTTGATCGACTATATGAGGTGAGAAAATGATAATCACAAAGACACCATTTAGAATGTCTTTCTTTGGTGGTGGTACAGATATGGAATCTTTCTTTAAAGAAAATGGTGGATCTGTATTATCTACTACTTTTGATAAATATTGTTATGTCAATGTTAGACATTTACCTAGATTTTTTGATTATTCGACTGAATTGAGTTATTCAAAAACAGAAAGAGTTACGAGTATTGATGCGATTGAACATCCTGCCATTCGTAATGCGATGAAGATGTTAGATATGCATGAAATTCGTTTGACATATGAAGCGGATTTGCCAGCTAGAAGTGGATTGGGTACTTCAAGTTCTTTTGCGGTAGGAATGTTAAATGCTTTTTATGCATTAAAAGGTAAATATGCATCAAAAAAACAATTGGCAGATGAAGCTATTTACCTAGAAAGAGTATTATGTGATGAAGCAGGTGGCTGGCAAGATCAAATTGCGGCAAGCTTCGGGGGTTTTAATCGCATTGATTTTAATGCGGATGGTTATTCTGTGCATCCTATTATTATTTCACCTGAAAGAAAGAAAAGATTAAATGATAATTTAATGATGTTTTTTACTGGATTCACTCGTTTTTCAAGTGACATTCAAAAGGCAAATCATTTAGATGACGAAAGCAAGACTAAGCAGTTAAAAGAAATGCTGACTTTGGTGGATGAAGCAGAAAGTATATTAACGGATCAATCAAAGGACTTAGATGATTTTGGTAGATTGTTAGATGTAACTTGGAAATTAAAGAGACAAACAGGAAAATCTGTTTCAACAAATAATATCGATAATTTATACGATAAAGGTATTACAGCCGGAGCACTAGGAGGAAAATTGCTTGGAGCTGGTGGCGGCGGATTTTTAGTTTTCTATGTACAACCAGAAAAACAGATGCTTGTAAAAGAAGCCATGAAAGATTTATTGTATATTCCTTTTAAATTTGAAGATGGTGGTACCCAAGTTATATATTATGGACCAGAAGATTATTCACCTTTGGAGGACAAATGATGAAAGTTGTTATAATGGCAGGAGGGAAAGGGACTCGCATTTCAAGCGTTGCATCCGATATTCCAAAACCAATGATTTTAATTGAAGGTAAACCTGTGCTTGAACATGAAATTGAATGTTTAAGAAAACAAGGTTTTACAGATATCATTTTAACTGTATCTCATTTAGGGAATATTATTATGGATTACTTTCAAGATGGATCTAAGTTTGGTGTTCATATAGATTACTATTTTGAAAAAGAACCATTAGGGAATGCAGGAGCTTTATTTCAAATCAAAGATAAATTATCAGATGACTTTTTATTATTAAATGCAGATGCGCTGTTTGATGTAGATTTCAATCGTTTTGTTGCATTTCATAAGAGTCATAAAGCTTTGGTAAGTTTATTTACACATCCTAATAATCATCCTTATGATAGTGGTTTGATTATTTCAAATTCGAAACATCAAGTAGAAAAGTGGTTAGCCAAAGAAGATGAAAGACCTGATTATTATCAGAACCGTGTAAATGCTGGTTTACATGTAATCAACAAAGAAATATTAAATCAAGTAATTGAAACTAAGAAGGTTGATTTGGATAGACAACTATTAAAACCATTGGCAGGAACAGGACAGATGTATTGTTATGATAGTCCTGAATATGTTAGAGATATGGGAACACCCGAAAGATATTATGCGGTATGTGAAGATTTTAAAGAAGGTCGAGTTCAATCTAAAAATTTATCAAATAAACAGAAAGCCATATTTTTAGATCGAGATGGAACAATCAACAAATATGTTGGCTTTTTAAGAGATATGGATCAATTTGAATTATTACCAAATGTATCAAAAGCTATTAAGAAAATTAATGATTCAGGCTACTTAGCTATTGTCGTGACAAATCAGCCTGTCATCGCAAGAGGAGAAGTAACTTTTGATGAACTAAAAAATATTCATAATAAAATGGAAACGTTATTAGGAAATGATGGAGCTTATCTAGATGGAATCTATTATTGTCCGCATCATCCGCATAAAGGGTATGAGGGTGAAATTCCTGAACTGAAAATTGATTGTGAATGTAGAAAGCCAAAACCAGGTATGTTACTTCAGGCATCAAAAGATTTTAACATAGATGTAAAGGAATCTTGGATGATAGGAGATAGTGATAGTGATATTCTTGCTGGTGAAAATGCAGGATGCAAAACAGCAAGAGTAACAGATGAAGAATCATTATATGATATTGTAGAAAGGATATTGTAGGCATGTTAGAAGATCAATTAAAAAAACATATAGATTTATTAATAAAGCGATATCCTATGTTGGAAAATTGTAGACAAGATATTATTAATGGATATTTGATGTTGGAAGATTGTTATGCACATGGTGGAAAATTGTTAATAGCAGGTAACGGTGGTTCTGCAGCTGATGCAGAGCATATTGCAGGTGAATTAATGAAACGTTTTAAAACTCCACGTCCTGTACCTAATGAATTAAAAGAAAAATTAATTAAAATTGATCCTGTTCGAGGAGAAAATTTATCAAAAAATCTTGAAAGACCTTTAATGGCCATTCCATTAGTTGCACATGAAGCACTAACTACGGCTTATATTAATGATGTAGATGGTTTGGGTGTGTTTGCTCAACAATTATATGGTTTTGGCAAAAAAGGAGATGTTTTTTTAGGTATATCTACTTCAGGAAATAGTCAAAATATTATGAGTGCTACTGTAGTAGCTAGAGCTTTAAGTATTAAAGTATTAGGGTTAACTGGAGCCTTAGGTGGTGAGTTAAGTAGTGTTTCTGATATATGTGTAAAAGTACCTGAAACAGAAACATATATGATTCAAGAATTACATCTTCCAATTTATCATTGTTGGTGTTTAATGTTAGAAGATCATTTCTTTGGAGAAAATCAATGATTGGGTGTGTTGTTTTAAATTATAATGACGCAAAAACTACGGTTGAATTTGTTCAAAGAGTAAAAAATATGGATTCTATTGATTTGATAGTGGTTATTGACAATTGTTCTACAGACGATTCATATATTCAATTGAAAATTTTAGAGTCAAATAAAGTCCATGTTATAAAGTCTGAAAAGAATGGTGGATATGGATATGGTAACAATGTTGGAATTGACTATTTAAAAGATAAAGTGGACTATATAATGATAGCAAATCCGGATGTGATTTTCGAAGAACATGTTGTTTCTAACTTAGTATCTTCATTTGATAAAGATACAGCAATTGTGGCTCCTTTAACTTTGCAGCCTGATGGAAAAAGACAACAGCCTGAAGCTTGGAAAGTTCCCGTAATCAAAGATTATTTCTTGTTTTCTTCAAAAATTTTAAATAAAAAATTACGTCCTATGTGGTATCCTAAGGAATATTTAAGTCACGGTATTGTTGAGGTTGATTGTGTTCAAGGCTGTTTCTTTATGATAAGAACTGATATTCTTCCTGAAACATTATATGACGAAAATATATTCTTATTTTTTGAAGAATCATGTATAGGTAAATACTTTAAAGATAACGGGTTAAAAACGAAATTATTGATTGATACTACATATATTCATAATCATTCAGCAAGCATTAATAAATCTTTTCAATCAGAAGTAAAAAAAAGAAAGATCACTTTAGATAGTTTTTATGTATATTTTAAAGATTATTATGATTTAAGTCCGTTTTTATTATGGATTATGAGAATGTATAAAAAAATTATTTATATTGAAAACTATATTATTTTAAAGACTTTATATAATTAGGTGGTGAAATTATGATTTCTGTCGCAATGACTACATTTAATGGAGAAAAATACATTGAAAAACAAATAGAATCGATATTAAATCAGAGCTTATCGGTTGATGAAATCATAATTTGTGATGATGGTTCAACGGATAATACGATTGAGCTCATGAAAAAGTACAATGTTCAAATCATTCAAAATAAAACGAATTTGGGATATAAGTTAAATTTCAAAAAAGCAATGGAAAAATGTAAGGGTGACTACATTTTTTTATGTGATCAAGATGATATATGGAAAAAAGATAAAGTTAAAGAAATGATGTCTATTATGGAAAAGAATAGAAATATTCATGTTTTAGCAAGTTCATTTGAATATATAGATGAAAATGATACTTTGATTATTTCTAAAAATAAAAAAGGATATTCAAATAATAATCTTTATAATAAAGAGGTAAAACAAGATGATGTTGTGCAAGTAAAAACGGATGAATTTATTTATGGAAATTATTTTCAGGGTTGTGCACTTGCCATTGATAAGAAAACAAAAGATTTTTTTGTGCATCATTTTGATGAAAGAATTCCACATGATTGGATCATTAGTCTATATGGATCATTGGATGGTGGCATGTATTTTTTGAATAAACCACTCTTTGAATATCGTATTCATAGTCAAAATTCGATTGGTGTTTCTACATTAAATCAAGATGCATCTACACATGTAAAGCGTGCTTACCAATTTGAAGAAAGATATCAAAAAGCAAGAGATGCATTATATGTTTTGGATATTTTAAAAATAAATTGTAGGGATTATTATTTGCGTAATAAGGTTGATTATTTAAAAATTGAATCATTTATGAATAATCATATAGAATATCTAAGAAATAAAAAACTGTTAAAATTATTCTTTCAAAATAAATATGCTTATTATAGAAAACTAAAAACAATGCGTGGAAGAATTATGGACTTGGTTTATTGTTTAAAATAATGAGTGTGTATATAACGCTTTTTTCTTATGAGTGTTGTGTTAGGTATGTAGTATAATATTGTTTACATTATGCAAGTGTGTTAAAATGAATTGAATTGAGGTGTTGAAATGGATTCACAAAATGCGATTGAAGTACGAAATATGTATAAACAATTTAAGGTTGATTATGATAAAGCTCATACTTTAAAAGATAAATTATTGTTTTGGAAAACGAGTCATGTTGAAATTCATGAAGTTTTAAAGAATATTAATATGGATATTAAAAAAGGTGAAACAGTAGCATTGATTGGTACAAATGGTTCTGGAAAATCTACTTTATTAAAATTAATGACGAAGATTATTTTCCCTAATAAAGGTACTGTTGAAACAAATGGAAAATTAACTTCTTTATTAGAATTAGGTGCAGGTTTTCACCAAGATTTTACGGGAAGAGAAAACATTTATTTTAATGCTTCTATTTTTGGCTTAACAAGAAAAGAAATTGATGAACGAATTCAAGATATCATTGATTTTAGTGAACTAGGCGAATTTATTGATCATCCTGTTCGTACTTATTCTTCAGGTATGTACATGCGATTGGCTTTTTCTGTTGCGATTAATGTAGATGCTGAAATCTTGTTGATTGATGAAATTTTAGCTGTTGGAGATCAACATTTCCAAGAAAAGTGTTATCGTAAATTGAAAGAATTGAAAGAATCGGATAAGACTATTGTGATTGTTACACATAGTTTAGATGTTGTAAAAGATTTATGTGATCGAGCAGTTTGGATTTATAAAGGAGAGCTTCGTTTAGATGGTGATCCAATATATGTCATTGATGAGTATTTAAAACAAGTAGCGATTGATCATAAAGAAGAGAAAAAGAAGGCTATTGCAGAAGGAAAGCATAAATTTAAAGGTGCAGTATTTATTGATAAGCCTAAAGATTTTACAAAAGTAAATAGAAAAGACGAAAAATTGGTTTGTATGGGATGGCAGCTTTCTGATCATGATGATGCAGTATTAAAAATAACTTTAGATGATAATCCAATTGATTCAGTTGTTAGAGTAAGACGTCAAGATGTATTTGATGCTTATCAGGAAGTCTATGCAGGCGATATGGATCCTGAAACAATCGGATGGAAGACAACGATAGATTTAACAAAACTTGATTTAGGAAATCATAAGTTAATGGTACAATGTTTAGAACCTGACGGGAATGTGTTGGCTGAAAAATGCATTCAGTTTATTCTAGGTTAGAGGTGAAAAGATGCATATATTTAAAGATATTTATGATTATCGTGAATTATTAAAAACCAATGTGAAAAAAGATATTCGAGGAAAATATAAAGGCTCTTTTCTAGGTATTCTTTGGTCATTTATTAACCCTTTATTACAAGTGGTTGTGTATTGGATTGTATTTCCATATTTGATGCGAGGAGCAGGTGGAGATAACTATTTAGTCTATTTGATTACAGGTTTGATTCCTTGGACATTCTTTTTAACAACTGTAAGCACAGGAACGACTTCGATTAAGGCGAATGCGGGAATTATTAAAAAGGTGTATTTTCCTAGAGAAATCTTATTGATTTCGCAAGTCTTAAGTGGATTAGTCAATTTCTTTATTTCTTGTATCATTATATTTATTTTCTGTTTCGCATTTGGGTATGGAATTTCTATTCAAATTCTAATGCTTCCTGTAGTTGCATTGATTCAATCTATTTTGATTTTAGGTATTATTTTATTGTTAAGTTCATTAAATGCCTATATTCAAGACTTAGAGTATATTGTATCCTTTTTACTAACCATGGGAATGTATGCCACTCCTGTTATCTATGATTTATCTTTATTAGATGGAGCTGGTGTTTTAGGTCAAATCATTCGTATGAATCCATTGACGATTTTAGTTACTTCCTACCGTGATATTTTTATGTATCATGTATGGCCGCCATTAAAACCATTAGGTGCTGTTGCCTTATTGGCTTTGGTTATTTTAGTGATTGGCTATGCCGTTTTCAAAAAATTAGAAAAAGGATTTGCAGAAGAATTATAAGAAAGGTATTTTTTAAATACCTTTTTTTTGGAGGTAATTATGATTTCAGTAGTTATGGCAACATATAATGGAGAACGTTTTATTAGAGAACAACTCCTATCTATTTTTAATCAAACAATGTCAGTAGATGAAATTATTATTTGTGATGATAATTCGAGGGATAATACTGTTCAGATCATTAAGGATATTCAAAAAGAATATAAAAATATCGATATTCGACTTATTCAAAACAATAATAATTTAGGATATAAATTGAATTTTAAAAGGGCACTATCATTTTGTGATGCAGATTTTATTTTCTTGTGCGATCAAGATGATATTTGGTTAGAGAATAAAGTTGAAGTAATGATGCAAATAATGAATGTAAATAAAAATATTAAAGTATTGGCGAGTACATATGATTTAATTAATGAAAATGATAATCCCATACATATAGATATTAATCCTAGGTTTTCAAATAAAAACATGTATAAATGCAAAGTGAAACCCAATGCTTTAGTAAGGGTGCCGTTTGAAAGATTAATTGTAGAAAATAGTTTTCAAGGATGTGCCCTATGTATTTGTAAAGAAGTGAATGAAAAATTTCAAAGATGTTTTTCTGTTGATTTCCACCATGATTGGTTGATTAATTTATTAGCAAGTGAACAGAACGGTATGTATTTTTTAAATGTTCCTTTATTTCATTACCGTATACATAGTAAAAATACGATTGGTTTAAAAGGAAATGTGACTTTGAAAGGTATGGATCATTTAGTAAGCACAAATACGGTGGATGCTAGAACAAATACGGCAAAAAATTGTATTCAGACATTGAATGAATTAGAAAAATTAGATAATGAGTTAAGTTTAAACTATCCTACTTATACGGATTATAGAGAATTTTTTAATAAGCATATCTTGTATATAGAAAATGGAAAAGTTATTCAATTGATAATTCAAAATTTTAATTCATACTATAAGTATTTTAAAACAACTAAGGGAAGGCTGATGGATATTATAGTTACTTTTAAAGTGTTTATAAACAAATAGATTAGGCACATTGTCATTGTTTGTGTTATGATAAAAGTGTTTTGTGGAGGCAATATGGAAAAGAATTTTTTTTATACTATAGATAGAGTTATATATAAGGATCTTGATTATGCAAAATATATAGCGGTAATTGGTTGGTGTTATTCAAAAGAAGATAAGCCTGTTACATATTCAGCTAAATTGAATAATCAAAATGTATCTATAGATGTAGCTAAAGTGCATCGTCAAGATGTATACAAAGATAGAAAAGTAGACTTAAAATCAGATATAGTTGGTTTTCGAATTAAAGTTGATTGTACAGATGTAGATGTTGATTCATTTGAATTGAATGTAAAAGATGAATTGAATAAAGAGCAATTATTATTAGTGAATAAGAAAAAAATTCAAAAGGTTAGAAATACAGAAGAAATTGAATTTAATCTTGATAGTATAGCGAAAGATTTTAATAAAGGTATAATTACTGTTCAAGGATGGGTATACTCAGAAAATGGAAAGCCCGTAAGTATTGATATTTTGGATGAAAATGAAAATTCTATTGAATACAAAATACGTTCTTTTGCAAGAACAGATTTGGTACAATATCATTTAGTAAAACCTGATAACAAAAATTGTGGTTTTCAAATTAGATTTGAAGGAGATCCTGAAAAGAAATTTTATCTTCGATTTAAATCTGAGAATGATTCACAAAAAGCAACAATTGATGAAAGTAGCAATACTACTCGAGGATTGATTAAATCCTATGTTAAACATTTGAATAAAAGAAGTATACACAATGCCATAGATTATTTACGTAAAAATGGTGTTAAGAAATTTATTCAACGATTTAAACAGGGCGTAAATGTAGATGAATATCAAAATTGGTTCTTGAAACAAAGAGTTACAGCTGAAGAACTGGCAAAACAAGCTAAAGTACAATTTGAATATTCACCTAAAATTAGTATAGCGGTTGCTACGTTTAATACTAAAGAAGAGTATTTAAAAGAAATGATAGATACAGTTGTACATCAAAGTTATTCAAATTGGGAGCTTTGTATTGCGGATGGAAGTACTACAGATGATGTGAAAAAATATATTAAAGCACATTATGCGAATTATGGTGATAAAATCAAATTCAAAAGATTGGATCAAAACTATGGTATTTCAGGTAATACAAATAAGGCTATGGAAATGGCAGATGGTGATTATCTAGCAGTATATGATCATGATGATGTTTTGGAATTAGATTGTTTTTATGAGGTTGTGAAAGCTTTACAAGACTTTAGATATGACACACTTTATACAGATGAAGATAAATTAAATGACCAATATAAAGTGTTTATTGAGCCAAATCTAAAGCCTGATTACAGTGAAGATTTGATGCGATCACATAACTATATTACTCATATCTTCTTTGTGAATCGCCGTATTTATGAACAAGTTGGTGGTTATAGAAGTGAATATGATGGTAGCCAGGATTATGACTATATTTTTAGATGTATTGAAAAAGCAAATGGAGTTTATCATATTCCACGCGTTTTATATCACTGGCGCATGCATCCTCAATCAACCGCAATGGATCCAGAAAGTAAATTGTATTGTTATACGGCGGGCCAAAAAGCCATTGAATCCCATTATGAACGTATTGGATTAAAGGGAGCTAAAGTTGAATTGTTGCCAAAACCATATTATGGTTTTTATCATACAATTTATAGTACAGAGCCAAATCCTTTAGTTTCAATTTTGATTCCTAACTATAATCAAAAAGATACATTAAAAACTTGTATTGATTCTTTATACAATGTAAATACATATAAGAATTTTGAAGTTGTGATTGTTGAAAATAACAGTACGGAAGATGATATTTTTGAATATTATGAAGAATTGAAACAGGAACATGATAATGTAACTGTTGTTACTTACAAAGGAAACTTCAATTATTCTAAAATCAATAATTTTGGTGTTAAATATACAAAAGGTGACTATGTGTTATTTTTAAATAATGATACGGAAGTTATTGAGCCAACTGCAATTGCAGAGATGTTAGGATGTTGTATGCGTAAAGAAGTAGGTGCTGTAGGTGCTAAGTTACTGTATGAAGACGATACGATTCAACATGCTGGAGTTGTAGTTGGATTTAATGGATATGCAGCACATGTGTTTAATGGAATCGATAGAGATGATCCAGGTTTCTTGATGAGACCACGAGTTAATTGTAATTATTCTGCATGTACAGCGGCATGTTTGATGGTGAAAAAGAGTGTGTTTGAAGAAGTGAATGGATTTGATGAGCAGTTCGTAGTTGCATGTAACGACATTGATTTATGCTTAAAAATTCGTGATAAGGATTATTTAATTGTATATAATGCATTTGCTTTATGGCATCATTATGAATCTAAATCTAGAGGGTATGAAGATACACCAGAAAAACAAGCTCGTTTCGAATCAGAGGTAAAAAAATTTCAAGCCAAATGGCCAGAAATTTTAAAAAAGGGAGATCCATATTACAATAAAAATTGGAACTTGAAATCGGCTCCATTTACACTCGATTAAAAGAGTGTGTATTTTAAATACAGATATACCAGGACCATTAATTTGGTCCTTTTTTAAAAAATTGAAAAAATGATTAAGATAAATTATAATGGTTAAGGATTTAGGAGTAGATAGATATGAAAACTTTAGTTGTTATACCTGCGTATAATGAAGCTTTAAATATTGAAAAAACGGTACATGATCTAGAAGTGAACGCACCAGAAGTGGATTATGTCGTTGTAAATGATGGTTCCAAAGACAATACTTTGGAAGTGTTAAAAAAGAATGATTTCAACTATATAGATGGGTTTTGTAATTTAGGATTGTTTGGCGCTGTTCAAACTGGATTTAAATTGGCAATAAAAGAAAATTATGATATTGTCATTCAATTTGATGGAGATGGTCAACATTCAGCTAAATATATTGCACCATTAGTTAAAGAAATAGAAAAAGGAAATAATATTGTGATTGGATCTCGTTTTGTGGATGAGAAAAAACCCTTTACAGCACGTATGATGGGTAGTCGATTAATTGCCGGAGCCATTAAACTAATGACGGGCAAAACGATTACGGATCCAACAAGTGGATTTAGAGCGTATGATAGAGCATGTATTAAGGATTATGCTAGTGAAATGAATAATCCTCCAGAACCAGATACATTGGTTTATATGTTGAGAAAACAAAGAAAAATAAAAGAAATTCAAGTTCAAATGAGTGATCGAGAATTTGGGGAATCTTATTTAAATTTAGTAAATACAATTAAGTATATGAGTCGTATGATGGTATCAATATTTTTAATACAACCATTTAGAAAGGTAAAATAATTATGGAATTACAATATTTTTTTATCGTTGCAAGTGTTATCACTTTTCTATTCGTTATAAAGAAAATACAGAAACATGGTTTAGATATTGATGATGCAATCGTTTGGATTTTATGGGCAATTTTATTATTGATTATCAGCATTTTTCCTCAAATTCCCATTTGGATTTCAAATGAACTTGGATTTATGTCTCCAAGTAACTTCATTTTTTGTTTATTTATTTTCTTTTTATACATTATGTTATTTAATCAAAATGCACAAATTTCTAAATTAAAAGAAAAGCAAAAAGAATTAATACAAAAACTTAGTATTAATGAATATAAAGAGCGTCATAAGGGTGATAGATAATGTGGGATTATATTAGTGGATTATTGTTTTTAATTTGGATGATTGCATTATCTTATTTATTTGGTTTTTCTATTCGTAAAGAGCATAATTTTTCAACTAACTTAATTAC
>ERZ773227.1055-NODE-1055-length-21596-cov-66.125574_pt1 | contig 21596 bp, 22 predicted proteins | sample MGYA00580525_ERZ773227 | MGnify/ENA primary metagenome ERZ773227 (study PRJEB29015, sample SAMEA2737782) | human gut metagenome | biome: human gut; feature: human-associated habitat; material: faeces | place: China | collected 2012 ... | reverse complement strand
TCTTTTTGAACTTCTCCTTGCAAGCTCCTGCTGAACTCTATTGTATGTGTCACGGCCGATTATGGGTTCATGATGATCTGTCACAAGATACATCGGGCGTTCGCCGTGATTTTTAACTATGCAATAGCTCTAACAGTTAAGTTTAATCCGCATCTTAAGTCATTTCCAGATTCACCAAAAACATGTCCACCGATAGGAGTCTCTTTCTTTTCTAGTCTAGCAATAGTGTGAATAGTTTGAGCATTTCCTTCAAATCCACCACACTCTTTCATACAATCATCTAAAGCTCTCTCTCCATTATGTCCAAAAGGAGGATGACCAATATCGTGAATTAATCCTGCCACTTCACAAACATCAGGCTCAATAAAATCACAATCATCATTTTGTTCTTTGAATTTATATGCAATACTTTTAGCAATCTGCGCTACTTCCAATGAGTGAGTTAGTCTATTCCTAAAATAATCGCTCTCTTCTCCTGGAAAGAGTTGAGTTTTATTCTCAAGACGTCTAAAAGCTGGAGAATACAATACTCTGGCATAATCTCTTCTATATTCTGTACGATACTTAACAGCACTTTTTTCATTTATTCCATCATCATAGTCATTCTTAATTTCTTGAATACGATAGAAGCTATTTTGATTTTTCAACTTCCTTCACCCTTCCTACTATTAATCTCCTATCACAATTTTTCGTTAATAGTCTTACGCATTTATTCATATTAAAACTTATACTATGAGGTTTAATTTGGGCAATCGAATTCTTTTTTATTGAATATGATCTATTATCTAAAACAGTTTGTTTACTCATCTCTATCTCCTTAACAAATAAGAGTTTAACTTAATTATGTACCACCGATTTTCATTTATTCTAGTGCTTGTACCCGTATGTTTTTCGCTTTCCAGCCCTTATTACTAAGCAAGTGATGCCCTATCTTTAACATACATATTATTTTAAGGCACTTTCTATCCATGCACCAATCATCTGGCAGTTTTTACTGAAAGTGAAATCATAATTTTACTACATTTGGGTGTGTGCTAGGTCATCATGATAAAGGGAACATTCACATTTGGTATAAAAACAATGATTAATATTCATGTTTGGTATCCATTACTGAACAACGATTTTAAAAGCAGAAACACCAGCATTTTTATATAGTTCAACATATTTATCAAAATCTTTTGCCCTGATTATCCTTAAATATCCAACTGACATATCGGATTTTTTTGATACCGAAAAGTGACATTACATATTTTATGTATAATTGTGGCACGTCGTGTTTTTCTGTTCTGAGAATGAAGTACACTTCTGGCTGCAAATTGTCAAATTTCAAGTAATAGTCATAAGGCATATGATTATTCTGCCTACGCATTATCTGGCCCTGTACGCTGATTTCCTGATGTTTCTTGTCGCAATAATACTTTTTTTTATATAATTGTCAACGAATCTGGCATAAGGTGATGTTTTTTAGAACAAAAATGTAAAAGATTAGAAAATAAACATATTATGCTTGACCTTGTTGTTTTATTATGTTAAAATAAAATATGGTTATCACTTTAACACACTACAGGTAATTTAAAAGGCTGTCCAAATAAACAGACCGCAAATCTCAGTAAATATAGTATAACAGTGACAGAACCGAAAGGAGCTGTCGCTATGTCGAGAAGATTTCCGAAACCTGAGATCATACTTGATGGGATATACTCAAAGTTCGCAGATGAAAGCTTTTGTAAGGATTTTCTGCTTGATATACGCTTTGAAAAAGGCTTTGCCTGCCCGTTTTGCGGAGGCTCTGAGTGCCGCAGGATAAGGTCACGTCACCTGTTACGCTGCAAATCCTGCAAAGCTGATATTTCCGCTACAAACGGCATATTTATGCACAGGACACGCCTGCCGCTTAGACTGTGGATAGTCACCACATTCCTTGTTATGTGCAATAAATGCAGCGTATCCGCTGTCACGCTGATGAAGACTTTGGGAGTGACCTACAAGATTGCCTGGTACATCCTTCACCGCATCAGAAAAGCTATGAAATGCCGTGAAGAACGCTATTTGCTGGACGGAATCGTGGAGCTTGATGACACATATCTCGGTGCTCCGACCCACGGTAAAAAGCGTGGCAGAGGGACTGAAAAAGCCAAGATAATTGTGGCTTTATAGAAGAACGTAGCGGGGAATCCCGAGTACCTTAAAATGAGCGATGTACCAATTTCAAAGGGTATTACGGTGGGAAGATTTGCCCGAGATAATATCCACACGGGCTCGAAAATCGAGAGCGATAATGCCCGAAACTACAAGAAACCGCTGACACAGAAATATTTCCATGTTTTTGAGACATATGATCCGACCAGCGGTCAGCTGAACTGGACTAACAAAGTCATTTCAAACTTCAAGGAGATGATTGCTGGGACTTACCACGGCAATGAAAAAATACACACAGCGTTGTATGCTACCGAATACTGCTACAAATTTAACCGCCGCACGCTTGGGAACATTGCGTATTTAAGGCTTTTGGCTGCTTTGGTACAGTGATCTTACCTTTGTTATTTCAGGGGGATAACCATAAAATAAAAAGAACCCTGATACAAATTCAGAGTTCTAAATTGAATTATTTTTTTGACTTTCCTATAACCTCAATGAAATACGCTAAATGCTCACGTTCTGCGTTGTCCATCTTTGCCATTATTTCTACAGCGTCGCCTATAGTCATTTTATTTGTTAGCTTTATTGCATAAGTGTCATTAAGATTTGTCCTGCTTGCACTTTTGCCGAGAATATAATCTGTAGTAACGTTATAAAAGTCGGCAAGTCGATACACAACTTCTGTAGGTGGGACAGTTAAACCTTTTTCATAGTGAGAAATAGTGCTGGAAGACAGATGAAGCTGCTTTGCTATATCTGTTTGTGTTAAGAAATTGAGTTCTCGCAGATTGATCAATGTTTTAGCTATAATGCGTTTTTGCTTTTCGCCAAAAACATTTGAACTTTTTACTTGCTTTTTTCATAATATATGCTCCGCCTCTCTTTCCGGTTCCAACACTTTTATTATAGTATAAATATAGTCCGAAGTCATAAATCTGTATTATTTATAAAAAATCAGCGAATTTTGTCGTAAAATTATATCACAAATACAATTGTTGTGATTTATACTACATTTTAAGGAGGAAATACATATGCTCAGAGTGGCAATATGTGATGATAATAACGTATTTGTTAATAAAATGTCACAAGCTGTAAAATCTGAATTTACAAGGCAGAATAATGAAGATATTGAGTTAGAGACCTATGTTTCAAGCGAATTAATGTTCCAGCACCACTTAATAAAGCCATTTGATGTGATTTTTCTCGATATTGATATGCCGGAGCCGGACGGTTTTCAATTAGCAGCTAAGATTTCAAGTTCAAACGACTGTTACATAATTTTTGTTACCAATCATCCTGAACTGGTTTATGATAGTCTTTATTTCCGACCACTGAATTTTATAACCAAAAGCAATGATTCTTTTTTCACAGAAAAACTACATAGTGTGGTTAATCAGCTCTTCAATGAAATGAAGCAAAACACAATTATTATTTTGGAAAATAAAGAAGTCGGAAGAGTTCCGCTGCAAATAAAGAGCATTTATTATATTGAGAGCAGTAAACATTATGTTATCTATCATTCAGAACATAACGAACCGATAAAGATCAGAGGTAATATTGGTGAATTGGAGATTCATTTTTCTCAATATGATTTTGCTCGGATACACAAGAGTTTTCTAGTTAATCTTCGTCACATTTTTAATATAGATAGAAATAAAGACGAGATAATTTTTAAGCAAGGCTTTAGATTAAATATGAGTAAAAACTACAAACAAACTGTTGATGAGAAATTAACACAGTATTTGAGGAAGACAAAATGAAGAACTTGCTATGGAAATGCTTTGAGCTTGTGATTAATTATTATCAGGGCTTTATTATGACATGGTTTGTGTATAGATTTCTAAATCCTAAATCTCTCAAACAGGCAAAAACATTTCTTTCGATTTTTAGTATCATATTTGGAACAACCATAACCCTGTTAAATCACATCACTTTATATGAGGGATTTACAAGTACTTTATATTTAGTTATATTGTTGGTATATGCCATTATTGCCTTTAACGACAGTATTATTAAAAAACTACTATCAACGATCATTCCCAATATTATTCTGCTGCTTATCACTTCTGTTGAACTTAATTTATTATCATCTCTAAATAGAATAAGCGTCAAGGACTTGATTACAAATGATAATAGCGTAAGATTCATGACTTTGATTGTAATCCAGATTTCTCTTTGGATCTCCTTGAAAATTATAATCAAGCTGTTCAAATTCTCTGACAGTTATACAATATCAGATTGGTCTCCGATTATCACAGTATTAATATCTTCCTTTATTCTAGTATCACTTCTCCATGTACTTTCACTCAATGCGGATGATACGCAAAGAATATACATCAATTTATCATACCTGGTTATCATTATACTGAATTTCCTAATGTTTTACGTTATTTATTCACTCTTCTTCAAGAATGCTCAGATAAAGAATATGAAGGTACTATCCGTAAAAGAACAGTATATGGAACAGTATGTTAATAATGCGGAGACTCAATACGAGCTGATCAGAAAAATAAGGCACGATATAAAGGATCAACTTACCACCGTTTATGAATTGCTCACAAGTGGCAAAACCGAAGATGCTTTGGAATTTATTGAACAATCCAACGGCATTGTTAAAGCTACAATGACATTTGTTCAAACCAATAATCCAGTTGCAAATGCAATAATCAACTCTAAATTGTCTACTGCATCAACTTTAGGAATAAAGGTGTCATGTATTACGGTAAATGACTTTGTAGGTATCAATGAGCTTGATCTATGTGACTTATTGAGCAATACTTTGGAAAATGCGATCACAGCCTGTGAAGCTATGCCGCCAGATTTAAACAAGTTTATCTATTTGGAAATCAGTAAAGAAAACAACATTTATACATTTATAGTGAAAAATTCTCTAGATAAGTCTGTTATTAGCGAAAATCCAAAATTAAAAACCACAAAGAAAGATATCATAAACCATGGACTTGGCACTTCTATTATTAGGGACATAGTAAATAAATACAGTGGAAGATATGATTACTATGAAATTGACAATGCTTTCTGCTGCTCTATAATCTTAGAAACTTAACTCATATGATAGCTCGGCTTATGCCGAGTTATTTTTTTGTGCCTGAAAACTGCACAATATGCCAAAACGCTTGACGAAAGATATTTTATATTGTAAAATTCAAAAAAAGCAAGGTGAAAATTATGAATTACTTGGTATCTCAGATTGTTAATTTTATTACGGAACAAGATGTAATCAGTGATGAATCAGATGTACAAGACTTTTATAGATATGGAATAGAAATAAGTATTTCATCGTTACTTAACATAGTTCTTGTTGTAATAGCAGGTATCCTTATTCATCATATAATCGAAAGTATTGTTTTTCTTTCACTATTTATACTTATCAGATCATTCACCGGAGGCTATCATGCCGACACATACTTTAGGTGCAATCTATTGATGTGTACTACATTCATATTAACCGCTTTAGCCAATAGTATATTTTCTAATAAATTCTCCCTATTGATTATTATTGTTTTAATCTGTGTTACTGAACTGATAGTTTCTATCTTGGGTCCTATAGAGAATAAGAATAAACCAATTGATGATTCGAAAAGAATAAAGCTTAAAATAATAGGGATAGTTATAACTTTAATAATTAATTGTACCGGATTGTTTCTTTCGAGAAGTTATCTAGGTACAATGATTATATTAACAACTTTTTTAATTGCCTTGCTCATGATTGCAGCAAAGATTAAAGAGAGAGGAAGTGATTAATGTGAAAAGTTTAAAAAAACTACTAGCTGAAATGATTCAGAAGATTGCAAAACATACAGCAATTTTGGCTTGTGGAGCAGCTTCGGCATACGGTGGATATCAGACTAAAGAGCCAAAGAACATCTACAAGAGATAAGCATCAAAAAACACAATTCAAAAGATTTGCATATGAGACTATTACGATCTACAGTAGTATAGCTTTGTACTGGCTTAAACGTTTTATGCAGGAAGGCTTGGTGATCCCAATGCAGAACTGAAATCATTTACAAAAACGCACATTCTGATTTGTGCAAGCGTACGAAAACTGTTCAGATACAGAAATGTGCATTGATATATTTGGGTATTGAAGCTATAATTTAAAGGAGGATTTTTTATGAAACTTAAGAAAAGAATTGCAGCTATGGGTGCTGCTGTTATGATAATGGCTTCTATGAGTGCTATAGGTGCTAGTGCGTATCAAGCATCATATGAGGATAGTTATCGAATTATACTTGCATATACGTCTTATACTCCAAGCGAGACAGATTCAGTGGGAACGGTAACGAATCTTTCAACTACAAAAACAAATTACTCTGTACAGTCAACCCTTTATTACAAGACTTCTGCAGCAAAAATCGGTTCTTATACTCCTTCTGGATGGAAAAATGGTACGCTGTCCAAAGGTCAGCTTTTGAAAGCAACAACAACCCATAACCGTAATACTAGTTATAAGTATTCTGCCAGAACTCTAGTCATGAAAGATAATAAAGTTTTTAAGGATATTCAGTCTGATTACTAATATATAACCTTGAGCCGATGTCCCCCGCCTCTTAGGCGGCGAGAGACATTCAGGGTTTCAGTAGGGGAAATAATCCCCTACTGAAACCCTGAGGAGCTAAAGCTCCTGCGGCAAGCTTGCTTCGTCGCAGCCGATGAAAAGCTACGCTTACATTGGGCTTTGCTCCGAATTAAATATGCATTAAAGAAATTTTAATAAAAATCAATTGAACATTTTACAAAGGCAATGCATTATCTGAATAACATCAGATAATGCATTGCCTTAATGGGTTTGAAGGAGGAAAGAATGTACACGCTGAAAAATCTTAGAAATATGATGAAAAATCATACCGGTATGCTGGTTCTACTTGTGATTTCTATGTTTGTTTCATTCGGGGTTTTGTTTTTCGGTGTTGGATTGTACTATCAGTACAGCAAAAATATTGAGGACGGCGAAATTGACAGCTATGCTGTCGGTTTTTCCATAAATGACATTATTACAAAAAAAAATTTTTGTGAGTTTGTGAAGAATATGCCGAATAAGCTTATGGGTGATGTTTCATATATTACCTGTTTTTCGTCCACGCAGGTAAGCGGAATTGATGAGGAAATACCTGTCGCATTCTATCTTCAGTATTCTGAAGGAAAATTTGAATATTCCGATAACGTATTTCAGCCAATGATTGATGACCTTGTAATTAAGGACGGCAGTTTTTTCACGCAGGAGCAATATTCAAACGGAGAAAAAAAGGCTGTTGTAATGGGCAGCGGAAATGTAAATCAGCCGACTTCAGCACCCGAATATACAAATTCGGTTACAGCATTCGGTCAGAGCTATGATGTTATCGGCACAATAAACCCTGCTAACAGCAGCTATTTTTTTTACAGTATCTATGTTCCGTTCAGCTCAGTCCCCGACGATACAATTATGAACGACGGGGTTTATCTTGCACTCAACAATAAAATCACTAAATCTGAATATGATGATTTTACCGCATATATCAGCGAATTTTTCAAAGATAAAATCACTCTTTATGAACCGGCATTCGACTTGGCATCAAACACTTCCTACTACATAACAGTTGTACTGATTTCGGTAATCATTGCCATTCTTTCGGCATTGAACATTTCCATTCTGTATAATTACATCATTATCAGCAGAACAAGACAACTGACCATTATGCGTATCTGCGGAGGGTTAACCTCAAATCTGAGCATATCAACCGCAAATGAGATTATTCTTATTATGCTTCCTGTAAGCATTATTTCAGCTTTGTGCTATGATAAATTTATTCTTACTGTACTTTCAGCTAAATTTCCGCTTATGAAAGCTGCATATAATCCATATGTTTACGCAGAAATAATTTTGATTTACTCTGCAATATCGTATCTTCTTAATCTGTTTTTGCTTCATCATAATCTCGGCAAAAAAATTAAGGAGGGATTGAAATGAGAATTAAGTTATACGGCAGGGTTATCGGTATCTTCCTGAAAAAGCACTCGTTTATCAATGTTTTAATAAGCCTCCAGCTGATTGCTGTTTTTGTTATCGGAATAATTATGACATCGATAATAGACGAAAAGGCTTCCTCATATGAGGCTGTCAAACCGCTGCTTAATGGCGAGGGATTGTATTGTGGTGGATATTTTTTGAAAGATAATGAAAATGGCGGACTTTTGGAAAACACAGATGAAATCAAAACTCAGCTGAAAGATGTTGATTTTATCTCGTCTGTAAACTTTGCGTCCCTGCAAACAGGCGTTGATACACAAACTAACGAGGTTAAGACCGCATATGCACTTGTATATGATGATTATTCTGCAAATCTTTTTCGCCCGACAATAGAAAAAGGTTCGTGGATAACTGATTCCAAGCAATCCGATGATATACCGCAGGCTGTAATTACCCGAAATTATCAAGGCTATAATGTTAATGATATTGCTGAATTTGAAACTGAAAATGGAACGTTGAAGGTCAGAATAATCGGTGTAATTGGTGATAATGAAAAATACCTTGGAGCAAACTCGGAATATGAATCAAATGAACCATCCTATCAGTTAATGCTTTCTACACATTTCAACTGTCTGAATGACCAGCTTAAAAACAAAGGCTTTACAAACGAGGAGATTGCTTTGAAACTCGAATCTCTTGGGTATTCAGCGGACAGCATTGTATATAATGAACCTGTATTGTTTTTTACAGATAAGGAGTGGAATAAAACCGATTTGGATTCAGTAATGTCAGACTCCCTTTTTATAAAGTACAACCGGAATATTTCCGATGATGAAAAGCTTTACAACAGAAAATATATCAACGAGAATCTTTCTGTATTATCATTTGCGATACAGTTTTCTCAGTTGAACAACAACAGTCAGACCATTGTTTATAGAGAGTTGTACACATTGATGCCAATAATGTGTGCAATATACCTGCTTGTACTGATTGCGTCAGTGAGCGTTAATGCGATTAACTGCAAAAATAATATGAGAAACGAAGCCATACTGTATTTGGGTGGTGCAAAAAGAAAACAGTTGCTTACAATCAATGTAATTTACAATGGGCTGATTTGCATTGTGTCTTTGATAATTTCAATAGCAGGATCGTTGATTTTCTACAAGGCAGGATTGTTCAGCAAAACAGTAATTACATTGGGCTGGAAACAGATCACCATTTGCCTGATTGTGTGTGCTGTATATATCTTGGTATCCTGTATCATTTTCTGCATTATCCTTACATCAAAGGCTATAAAAAAAGCAATAATATTATCGGAGGAATAGTAATGGTAAAACTTAATAACATAGTAAAAATATATAATTCAAAGAAAGCCAACGAATTCAAGGCTCTCCACGGTGTTTCGGCAGAAATTCGGGACGGTGAGCTTATTGCGATTATCGGAAAATCGGGTGCAGGAAAATCAACGCTTCTGCATATTTTAGCCTGCATTGACAACTATCAGGAGGGCGAATACTACATTGATGATGTGCTTGTGAAAGACCTTTCCGAAAGTCAGTATGCAAAAATCAGAAACGAGAAAATCGGGATGGTTATGCAGGATTTTGCACTGGTTGAGGATTTCACGGCACTGGAAAACGTGATGATACCGCTGAATTTTTCCAAAAAGAAAGTCAGTGACAAGAAAGAAAAAGCCCTTGCGGCACTGAAATCGGTAGGCATTGAGGAGCTTGCCAAAAAGCTATGCAGCAAACTTTCGGGCGGACAGAAGCAGCGTGTGGCAATTGCCAGAGCGATAGTCAATGAACCGTCAATGATTTTGGCGGACGAACCGACGGGAGCACTGGACACAAAGACTTCCGCTGAGATTATGGAGCTTTTCAAGTCCCTGAACAAACAGGGCAGGACGGTTGTTATAGTTACCCACGACCCGAAGATTGCGGAGCAATGCGGCAGGGTTATTGAGATTAGTGACGGGAATATTGTTACAGCAAAATAAATTGTGGAGTGAAAACAATGAAAATTACCGATTATGTAGATCTGTTCTATCCGTCGGCGGAGGCTGAGGAGTATGCAAAAAAGCGGCAGAAAAAATATGAAAATTATCCGCAGGATTTTATGGTCAATCTTGAAACGGATAACATAGCAAAACTTATTGCACCTATGAATTTTGCTGTCGCAACATCTAAAATGAAAGAGTTTACAGATGACATTGAAACCCTTGATTACAGGCTGGATTGTCTTGAGGACTTTATGAATGTCCCCGAACTTAACGGCAGATTTCGACAGCTGATAAATGAACTCGCAGGAAACAGAATTGACTTTTCAGATGTTGATTGTGTCAACTCGTTTATGCAGATTAAGACCCATATGGACAGCCTTGAAGAATTTCTCGGCTGCATTGAAAACATCAACAGGTTCTTTGCAAAGTATAATCACGCAATTAAGTCGGTAGCGGTAAAAAGGCTTGCACAGTTTTTTGAAAAACTGCCAAAAAGCGAGAACATTTTCGAAATAGCATACAGCATTTCACAGCTGAAAGATACCTTTTCAAAAACCATACGGAGCGTAAAAATCGGTGTTAATTTTGATTCGGCTATGAATCCCGACAGTGCAGGACTGCTTGAAATCGGATATGACAAAATTTATCCCAAGGGAAATATTCTTGAAAAGCTTGTGTTCAAAAGTTTTGCAGGCAGAGAGCAGTTTATTGGCGAGGAGCATTTCAACTCGGCAACAAGGCACACTCCCATTGATATAGACACTGCCCTTTTCCGTGAACTGAGCAAATACACAAAGGAGTTCGCCCTGCGGATTGCCGCAGCACTTAAAAGCTATCGTTCCTCGGTTTTTTCAGACCTTTCGGAGCTGGAATCACAGCTTGACTTCTATGGCGGAGCGGCACAGTTTATATCAAGTGTTAGGGCAAGGGGAATGAAAATGTGCCGACCGAAATTTCTCCCCTCTGAGAAGCGTGTTACAAGGCTGAAAAACGTCTTTGACCTCAACTTCTACAGGCAGCTTGTTACGCAAAATCCGCAGGAAATTCTGACCGAAAAAATTGTTGCAAACGATATTGATATGTCAGATTACGCACGGTTTTATATGGTGACGGGAGCAAACAACGGCGGAAAAACCACTTTCGCAAGAGCGGTGGGAGTATGTCATTTAATGGCACAAATGGGATTGTACGTTCCTGCGGAAAGTGCAGAGATTTCCCCTGCCGATTACATATTCACCCATTTTTCAAAGGAAGAAGCTGTCGGAATAAATTCAAGCCGATTTACCACGGAAATCAAGGAGCTGAAAAAAATCTGCGAATATATGACCGACAGAAGTCTTGTTATTCTCAACGAATCCATTCAGTCAACCACGCCAGTTGAGTGCTTAAACATTGCAAAAATTCATCTTGAAATTATAGCGGCAGTGGGGGTAAGGGGATTTTATGTCACTCATCTAACAGAACTTTATAATGAAATTCAGCGGATAAACAACAAAAACTATCCCACAAAGGTGGGAAGTCTGGTATCCTGCACAGACAGTGAGGGCAAGCGTATGTACAAGATGAAAGCCGCAAAGCCGCCTATTGAAAGTCTTGCATACACGGTTTACGAAAAATTCGGAGCAAAGCTTGAAGACGTACTTGCAAAGTCGGGTGATAAGAATGGACAAGCGTGAAAACCTTTTGCAGTTTCTTGATTACGGTGGAAACGAGCTGTTTTCAAGCCTTATGGAAAGTGACAGCGACAGACCGCAGGCGTTGGACAGAATGTGCATTTTACTTCGCAAGGCTGTGATTTTCGGGAAACTGAAAGGCAGAGCTGCGGCATACCAATATATGATTTCAAAGGCAAACCAAATGGGATTTATAAAGTCAAAAAAAATACATGCCTACAGGCTGACAGCTGCCGAACGGGAGCGGATTACAGAAAAAGTCTGCAAGTCAACAGGTGCGAAATATTTTTTCAAAAAGTATGGAAAGAACGTGATAATTTATTCTGCACTGCTTGGGGCGGCTGTGATTTTGGTTGTGCTGATATATAATTATATGCACTCGGAAAAATATCTGAAAAGAATGTACCAGGCGGCTGAGGAAACTGTAATTATAGAGTCGGCATACAAAACCGATTACGGCATAAAGCTTACCATACACAACAATTCACTTGCGGACTATTACATCTGCGATTTGCCGACCTTGAAATATACTGACGAATATGATGACCGGGCAATCGGAACATATTATCATTGTAAAAATGCAAAACTTTAAGATTGTGTTATATACAAGTTTGACAAAAAATGACCTGATTCTAAATTCTGTATAGCTGCGGAATGGCATATCAAAATTAAAGAGCAAATCTATTTGATGAGATCGTCGAAACCACCGTCGGTCTTATCTGCATATTTTCATAAAAGTATTCTGTGCAAGATACAGCATTTTGAACAGTCTCTCATCGGTTGGAAATAACGACTTTGTTTTGGTGACCTTTCGCAGCTTACTGTTAATTCCCTCAATCGCATTGGTAGTGTAAGTCAGCTTTCTCAGTTCCTGCAGAAACTTGAAGTAAGTGCTTAGATTCGCCCGATTTTCATACCATGACTTTGAAATCTTTGGATACTTCTTGTCCCATATTGATGCAAATTCGTCAATGGCATCATGCGCAGAAGGCACATCAACAGCGGGATAAACACATTTTAAATCAGCCATAAGTTCTTTCTGACACGCTCAGACCTAAATATTGCGGATATGCTCTTCAATGTCAGCAGTTGACACACCTTTTGCGTAACATTGAGATGATTTTATTCTCCATGTCCGAAGAAATTTTGGGCTGATTTTTCCAAATAAGCTGCAGCTCTGGACCTGCGAAAAAATCTCTGTAAATTCAACAACAGTGATAAAAAACGATATTGTGGAGCGGCTTGAAAAACAGCCGCTCATTTTTTTACAGTATACAATAAATACCGTAATTTGTCAAGGTTCTTCAACAGTCAGTCTGCTGGAATGGAGCGTAGCGGAATGGAAGCAGACTGACTGTGCCGGCTCAGCTTAGCCTGTCGAGATACATGATCTCCAGCTCGCCAAGAACTATGCCCCAGTTTCTCAGCGGTATAGTCCATTTTTTCGCTATTTCATGCGTTGCAAGATACAGTACCTTCAGGAGCGCCGTATCGCTCGGAAATACGCTTCTCTGCTTGTTCAGACGACGATAGCCGCTGTTAAGGCTTTCAATCGCAATGGTGGTGTAAATGACCTTTCTCACATCAGCGGAAAACTTGAAGATCGGTGAGATCACATCCCAGTTTTTGTACCAGCTCTTCATGGCGTTTGGATAATCTTTCTCCCACTTCTCCGTCACACGCTCAAGCTGTTCAAGCGCAGCGTCCTCAGACGGTGCGTGATAAATGGTTTTCAAATCGTTGGAAAATTCTTTCTTGTTTTTTGCACCAACATATTTCAGCGTGTTTCTTACTTGATGAACGATACAACGCTGTAATTCTGTCTGTGGAAATGCCGTATTTACGGCTTCTTTCATACCCGAAAGACCATCGGCACATATCACGAGGACATCCTTTACGCCGCGATTTTTCAGCTCATTCAGGACTCCAAGCCAATATTTTGCACTTTCGTTTTCTCCGATATGTATGGATAAAACTTCCTTGTGACCTGTCAAACTTACTGCAAGGATTACATATGCTGCAAGTTTTTTTATCTGTCCGTTTTCTCGTACAGAAAAATGTACAGCATCAATAAATACAATGAGATAAACCTCGCCCAGAGGACGTTTCTGCCAGTCCTCTATCTGCGGAAGAAGGCGGTCTGTGATATCGGATATCATACTCCTCGAGCAGCATTCCGATGATGTTCTTTTTTCCTTCGCTCATTGGTTCTCTTTTTCTTCTTGCCATAAAAAATCAGCCTCCTGTGTTATTTATATTTTACCATAGTTGACTGCGTTTTTACAGACTTTTTTTCGGTGGGTCTCAGCTCTTTTATTATACACTACTTTGGAGATTTACACAACATATGGGGAAAAACCTATCTTTTCTTTGAATATAGCTTTTAAGATATTTCTTAGTTAGTCATATTTTGTTCTTCTCTGATGCCAATTCCTGACTTTCTCTTTTGTATCATTTTTCTGAGCTTTCTATCAGTTTGTATTTTTAAAGAACACTGCTTCTGCGAATAATTATCCTCAATACAGCGACTTAAATTCACAAACAATCCCATAACAGTATTTCTAAGCAGCATATTTTCAAAATCATCAATATTGTTAAGCATATTCTGAACGTACTCATTACCATCATTTGCGGACTTTGTGAGCCACTCCACAGCCTTTTCCTTATCCTTTTCAAGTTCATCTGCTCCGAAAAGATAAAGCCTGCCGAGCTGATAGCTTGACCACATATTCTTATCAGCGGATTTTTCAAAGTAATCTACCGCCTTTTGAATATCATACTTTTCTTCCTGCAAATACAACTTCCCAAAAGCATACTGTGTGAATTCGTTATCCTCTGCAAGCAGCAAATATTTCTCTGCTCTTTCTAAATCCTGCGTGACAATTTCACCTTTCAAATAAAACTGACCCAACTGAAAACAAGCAAAACTGTCACCCTTATCTGCACATTCTGTCAACATAAATAGTCCTTTTTCAATATCTTGTGAAAAATGTTCACCCGAAATATATTCCAATGCAAAAAAACGCTTTGCATTGGAATTTTTAAGTTTCATTGCTTTTTCTACACACTCCAACCCCTTCTCCAAATCAGCTTCAATGTGGTTTCCCTGAATTAATGCTTTGCCATATTCATACAGACCATTCTTGTTATTCATCTCAGCGGAACGTTTGAAGTAATCAATGGCTTTTGAAATATCAGCTTCCGTTCCAAGTCCGTTTTTGTACATAACTCCAATTTTATAAAATAGGTTATCGTCAGCCTGATCCTTGCTTTCGAGTTCAAGAAATCCTGACAATGCAGCTTTGTAATATCTCTGTGCGGTTTCTTTATTCTCAGCAACATATTCACCCTTGCTGTACATTTGCGCAGCGGCATAGGAAGCATACGGCTGACCCTGAGAAGCCGATTTCTGATACCACAAAAAGGCCTGCGACAAATCTTTTTCCACGCCGTTGCCATAATAGTATAGGTTAGCGAGACTGTATTGTGCGAATTTGTTGCCCTCCTGAGCTGACTTCAAAAACCATTGAAACGCTTTTTCATAATCCTGTTCTGTGCCTAACCCATAGCAATGCATTTTACCAATGCGATACCAAACGTAAGAACGCATATCCGCAGGTTTCATGACCTGTCCCTTGAATTTAGGTTCGTATGGGAACATATAGTCCGAATCCGGCTCTATCTCCATAAATCCCTGCAATGCCTCTTGGTAGAATGCGAATGATTTTTCTTCGTCTTTTGCGCCAAGCTTGTCGGTGGAATACAATTTTCCTAAATCGTGAATAGCAAGGACATTGCCTGACTTTGATTCGGAGAGCAAGAGCTGTTCCGCCTTTTTGAAATCTTCAAGCTTTGATTGCTTGTTGTAAATAATCTTACAAGCTTCTTTGTATGCGTTGCTCCATTTTAAATAATATTTGCTTTTCGGAGAATCATCGGGTTCTTTTGGCGAGATTTTGCTGCTGCATGAAAAACCATTGGCAGCCATATCGTCATTATCAAAATAAATCGCATTATCAAACTCATCAATCTGCGGAGGAATATCTGTTATGTCATCATCAGTTTTTTCTGTCAGTTCCGGTTCTTCAATCTCAATATCAACAACAGGACTATTCATATCCAGCACGGTCTGAATGATCATATTTTTAACGGACTTAAACTCCTTGTTATCCGCAAGCTTCGGAAACTGAACTCTTGCTGACGAATAAACATCATGCTTCTGCTGTTCCATTTCGCACCAGAGGGAGTACATTTTTTGAATTGATTCGTTTTCCGCAAGCCTTATAAAAATCTCATCAACAGTTTTCTTCACATCCGCTTTCAAGTATCCGTATACCTTTTTGCCTTTAGAAGAATTAAGCTGTTCATGCAGTTTTGCAACAAGATCAATTAGTTCTGCATTATCAACATCATTCTGTGAAATGTTATCCGCAAGCTGTTTCATCAACTGCTCAGACTCTTTTTTCATCTGATTGCGCAAATCGGTCTGCTGTGCGTAGAGATGGTGAAGTTCGTCCGCATAAATATCATTTGCAAAGCCTCTGCGGATCTTTTCAATACCGTGATTGGTGAGAAAACCCTCACGTTCGTTTGTTGAGTAAACAATGATATGCACATGAGGATTGGTTTTCTTATCATGGAAAGCTGCATACCATTTTAGGTTTGCCATATCAATTTTCTGCTGTTTTGCAATGTTGGGAACCTGCCGCTTGACAAGTTCACGCCAGGCATTCAAGTTATCATAACCCATTGCTTGAGCGTTATCTCTGCGGAGTGAAACGACATGAGTCCAGACATTACCGCCGTGATTTGCGATCTCTTTTGCGACTTTTTCAAGGTCAATAGGTTCGTCCGATTGCGAGAACAAACCGTGTGAGCCAAACTTGACTGTGCCGGGACGGTTGGCAAGATAGCCAACGTAATTTTCACGGTTAGTGAGCCTGTCCATGTTTCGATCTAAGATTTCAGATATGAGTGCAGAACCGTTTTTTACAGTGGGATTCTTCTGGTAATCTTCGTACTCGAATAAATCCTTGCTGTCGGGGAAATCCTTAAGCAGAGATAAAATAAGCTCCTGCTGATTTTGGGTAGCAGGAGCTGTTTCGTTATTGGTTGTTGTAGGAACAGAACCCTCACGGGTTGCGATGTATTTTACATAGTTTGCAAGCTTTTTCTTTGAACCGCTTTTTAGGTAGCGGCTTGTTACTATTAGTTTGGGCATTTGTTTTCCTCGTTTATTATACATCATAATTTCGTTATAAACTCACGCAAATAAAAATCATCTTTATCTTTTATATATTTCATATATTTTTTTGTTTTGAATAGTTTCTGAAATAGATTAAATTTTTTATACTCTCTGTCATATTTCTCTTGCATTAAACACCATCTACACTTAGTGCCTTCATTCACTTTGAGAACCGTATTCAGACGTACATTAAAACCTTTTCTTGATAATTTTGCAGTAACGCAAACCCTATGTTGCCCATCTGCAAATTCAAAATGATCACAATCCGTACAATAATAAGCAAGTACATCGGAACAGAATCCTGTAGTCATTAATATTTTAGCTATATTTCGACAATAATCAATAGAATTCTCTCTACATAATTGCTTCGTATCCTGTTTCATCAAGTCTTGAATTGAAATACCATTAAGAGAGCATACACCATGTGCTCTCATATAACAGCTATATTTATCTAATCTGAAATAGCAAGTTTTATTGACTGGATTAAAACTATTCATGGAAATTATACCTCTACTTTTGGAATAATTATAACATATTTTTATTATTATTTCAACCTATTGACAGTAATACAATCAATCTTTCTGATACTCCACCGCATCCTCATAATCAATAATGCCGTTGATCTTACGAACCTCATTTACACACATTGCATGAAGATTTCTCAGAGTTTCATCATCCACATCGTTCATTGCCGCAGTCATATGCGATAGCTTTCCAAGTTCAACCGCAACCTTGAAAAGCAACCGTGCAAGTCTCTGTTCCGTACCTTTGATCTGCGCCTTGACCGTTTCCGTTATCATAGGAGAGATATAGTTCACGCCTTTTTCTTCATCAAGATAACCGATATAGAATTTGATAGCCTTTTCAATAAATTCACTCTGTGATTTGCAGTTGTCGTTTTTGTAATGAACCTCCACGTCTTTCAGTGTTTCGGGATACGTCCATAGTGGAAACTTAACCTTATTCTGAAAACTCACTTTTACCACCTCCAACTCCTGATAAAATGCCGTATTTCCGTGCCTTTTTGCTGATACAACCCCTAAATCTGAAAAAGGCTGAATTTACAACCCCTTTGCCCTAAGCTGTACAAACCTCGCAAAATTGCGGTCGGCTTTGCCGTCCGCTGTGACTGTGTCGGGGCTACAACCCCGACACTTTAACTTGCAAACCATACCCACCTCTCCACCCACCATTCCTCAACCCTGAATATCTCATTCCCGTACTCTCCAAACTCGCCGACAAATGCCACACGTTCGTCCCAACTTCTTTAGGGTAAACATATCCCACCGATAACCGAACCTCTCCACACGGGGCGACACACTGCGAACCGTGGCGAGTTACTGCTCAGGATTCTTTTCCGACTCAGGACGCAAAGTGTTTCTTGTCTTTCTTGCAGGCTTTTTCATCGACTTCATATCAATAAAATTCCTGACGTTCTGAGGCACTACCTTGCTGTAAAGCTGTTCAATGTACTTGTCAAGCTCTGCTGCAAGAGTTGTACTTTTCTGTTCAAGGTACATTTCAATAGCCGAGAGCTTTTCTTCGTTTACATTTACCGTAACTGATCTTTTCATTCTATCAACCTCCAATCTGTTATTCTGATGAACTTTCACCGCTCAAACTTTCAATAGCGTCCTCCACCTCCTGAGGATATTCTATCCCCATATAAGTGCACCAACTTGTCCAGCTGCCGTTTGAAACATTTTCTTTAGTGACATATCCAAGGCTTTCCGAACTGTAGATCACCTCGCCGTTGCCCACATATATTCCGTGCTGACTGCCGTTGAACAGTCCTATCCCTGCGACCTCCGGCATGGTATCAAGACTTCCTTGCTCCGTGTAAACTAGCGTATCGTAATCGCAACCGAACATTTTGTCCGTAGGATCGTAGTTCAGATACCCAAGCACAAGTCCTGCGTTGTCAGCATATCTGATGCGGTCTGTTTCGTCTCTTTCACCGGCAGCACCGCTTTTGTATCCCCAGCCTGAGATGTAAGCATTATCAGCCCAAGCCGCAAGATCAGCACAATTTTTCGTGCCTGTATCAGTAAACATAAACGCATTTATGGTGCTGTTCATAACAAATGTGTATGTGCGAACAAATTCGTCATAGTCTATCTCCAAGCCGTAAGTCGAGTTTATCGCCGCAATTAAATCACTGTCATTTGGAGCAACAGCGAACAAATTTGCGTATGACTCAGCATTGAAATTCTGAACCTCGTCGAAGTATGACATATATATCAGCTGAGCCTTGATCGTCTGATCTCTCACTCCTGCATTTGTCATAGCGTCCTCTATGGCTTGCCCTTGATTTTGAATATTTGTTATCTCCGCCTGCTGTTCGCTGTCCAGACTTTCAAACAAAGCTGACTCTGTAAACAGATTTTTGTCTACGTCGGGCTGTTCAATATTCATACTTCCAATACTTGAGATAACAGCAATAGGCAAGAACATAAGCCCCAGAAAGCCGGCGATGATACTGCCGACTGCCACGAACAGCTTGCCACGCTTGTGTTCATCTCCGAGAATATATACGGCTATCTTTTTCACAGCCGCCGCTACTGTTGCCGACATTATGATACCTCACGAACTTTAAATTTCGTAAACGCACCTTGCGTTTTCATTTCCATTCCGTGCATATATTCAAGCACTCCTCTCTCCTTAGAAAACAAAATGGGTTCGCCATCACGACGAACCCAGTCTTCAAAAATATTTCTGCTGTTTTCGGCATATCTTGTTTTCCATATGCCGTATTTTTACTTTTGCATTTTTATCTGCCTACGTTTCTGCAACAAAAAGAGCCGCAATTTACTGCGACTCGTATATTAAACATATAGTTTTAGTCTATTGATAGATCAAATAACAATTCAATTATTAAATCCATAACTCCATTTCTCCGGAATCGCAAAAGCCAAATTTTTCGTACAAGTGTTTTCCTGCTGCTGATGGTTTGAGTTTTATATTATGAACGCCTTTGCTCTTCAACCATTTAATCAGCTCTTCTATTATTTTTGAAGAATAACCGTTTCTCCTTTTATCAGGAATACAATATACATCAATTATATATCCATACATTGGAGTTTTGAAGAAACAAAACGGAACATCTTCCTTGATCACTGCACCACCGCACGCTATAACACTATCGCTTTCATACACTAAATAATGACAACATTTCTCTTGCTGATACAGTTCCTTATATTTTTCATATATATGTTTTTCAGCATTGTCCTGTAACAAAACTATTGAACCGACTTCTTTAAACATATCCATTTTTAATTTAATAACAATATCCAAATCTTTGATTTCGGCTTTTTTTATTTCCATAGCACTATAACTCCATTCAAATATCTTTCGTTTTATCGATCAGTTCGTTAAAGATAGTATATCAAATTTCAGTTATGAAGTCAAGAAATTTATCCCATATAAAAATCTATCTTCCCCCAGCCGAACCAAACAAAGCCGCCTTGCAAGCAGGAGCAATGACCTGCAAAAGATATCTTTCATTACCGCATCTGTAAGGGCAAGTACCACGTTCGGGATACTTAATCAAAGCATATTCCGACTCCTCCAACTGCAGGGTGTCAATGAATGCAGTCGGCGAAATATTACCGGGGTTGAACAGAAAATGGTGAGACGGAATACTGAACAGCGGCTTGGTGAACTCCTTGATCTCAGGCAGCAGGAAGTCCTCGATATTCTGACTTGCCAGAATAAACGAGGACTCCTTTTTACGAACACGTTTCATGCCGTTGCGGATATATTCGATCGCCGTCATATTTGTGAGGAATAAATACAGCTCATCAACTGCCGCAACAGTATTTCCCTTGCCTAAAAGCTGATCAGACATATATGACAAGATGTTGAACAGCAAAGTATCTTTTAGCCTTTTGTTTGTATCCATAAGACCTTTCACTCCAAAACAGATAAACTCGCTGTCTTTGATGTTGGTGTGCCCGTTAAAATATTTGCTCTCCGCGCCTTTGCACATACTGTGCAGTCCAAGACAGATGTTCTGTAACATTTCTTCGGTATAGAGATGTTTCTTCCCGTGATCGAATGCCATAAATTCCTTTTCAATCAACTCGTAGAGATCTGACATCATGGGATGATCCTCGTTCTTTAGCGTACTGAGATCCGTGAAATCATCAATACCGAATCTTGCGTAGAGTTTCATCAGCATAATTTCGATCGTATCTATCTCTGCGTCTGTGAAGTCCTTGTATGCTCTGAAAAAGTCTTTGAGATAGCTGATGTGCTGACTAAGTCGGGTGACTTTTCGGAATGCTTCGGGACTGTCGTCGGTTTCCTTTTCTTGATTTCCAAAGCGAGAATTTTCTGACCACGCTTTAGGTTCAAGCGGATTTATCATAAACTCGCCCGACATCATATCAATATATGTGCCGCCAAGGTTATTGCACAGATCCTCATATTCGTGTTCAGGGTCTAAGCAAAGTATAGATTTGCCTGATTCACGCTGATTGCACAACAGCAGTTTCATAAGATAAGACTTGCCCTGACCGCTGTTGCCGAGTATAAGAATGTTGGAGTTTGTTTTGTCCTCAGTTC
>ERZ773227.1052-NODE-1052-length-21633-cov-6.710168_pt1 | contig 21633 bp, 25 predicted proteins | sample MGYA00580525_ERZ773227 | MGnify/ENA primary metagenome ERZ773227 (study PRJEB29015, sample SAMEA2737782) | human gut metagenome | biome: human gut; feature: human-associated habitat; material: faeces | place: China | collected 2012 ... | reverse complement strand
AGCGACAGCTTTTATATTTTATCAAAAGCTTTTCTCTTTGTCAAGAACTTTTTTAACTTTTTTCAAAGTTTTTTACTTGCTCTACTCGTCCTCACGAGTCAGCTTAGATATAATACCATTTGTTCTTCTCAATGTCAATACTTTTTTCAAAGTTTTTCATTTTCTTTTGAACCAGTCTTATATCATCTTTGATATCATTTTGTAACTCTTACATATAAAAACTACTGGCTATCCAGTAGTTTTCCGGATGATATCAAACGGAGAAAGAGGGATTTGAACCCTCGCGCCGGTCACCCGACCTATACCCTTAGCAGGGGCACCTCTTCAGCCTCTTGAGTATTTCTCCTGACTGAACTCTACTGTATTTCTACAGTATTTATTCAATTAGCACCAACAGTGCGAGGTTTATTATACAAAAGGTTCTTCTTTTTGTCAATCCCTTTTTATATTTTTTTGTAAAAAGGATCCTCCCCTTATAAATGTCCACTTTACTTTTAATATAATTCTTCTCATAAGCAACGACTTGCACCACAATCTCACATACACTTTATACCCCCTGCCTTTCTTACAGTCGATATATTTTTCATCTCTGTAAACTCCCTCCAATACTCCTAATACCTGCTCTTTTTTTACGCCATATTCTTTTATATACTGGTTATCACCACAAAGTACATAACTGTCGGCACCGACTTCCAGAATACGGTGAAGAACTAATTTGCCGCCCACTCTCCGGTATAAAATAACATCCCGGCATTTTGCTTCTCCCTGGTACTTTCTCACGACGATAATATCTCTCTGTGGTCTTATGAACGGGAGCATACTTGTCCCAAAAGGTGCTGTCATTAAATAACCTTTTTCTTCCAAGACTTTTTCTATATTCAGCTTTTCCTGTTCTTTATCCGATTTTTGTATTTCCATATTTTCTCCTCTGCCTGCTCCTTATATCCATTTTCATTATAAAGGAAATAAACAAAAAAGCTACAGCAAATTCATCCTGTGACAAATCTGCTGCAGCTCATAATTACCTCTGCATATCTCTGTTTTTATTCTACCGGATCACTATAATCTAATGAATTGGATTCTGTACTATTATTCGAGAATGGTGAGGGAGCATTATTATCTGCGTCAGTATTACTTGCACAGATAATATCCTCGCCATTTAATATTACAATTTCCATAGATGGATCACTATATACTCTTTTTTTCATAATCTTTATCTCCCACTTTTATTTAGACATTGTATCTAAAATTCCATTTGCATAATTCTTCTGTTTCTTACTTGCATTACCTGAATTTGCGATACTTTCTGCAACTTCTTTTACTGTACGTGTATCAATAAATGATCCCATCTTGCTGTAGGATTTTCCATTCAAAGTATATTTTACAAGAACTCTTGCATAGACATTGTTCTCATAGTTCGCACTTTCAAGATTTGTAAATACAATATTGGAACGGTAAAAATTCGAACCTTTATTCTCTGGATTCATAATATACTTTGTCTCTTTCGGCTGTAAAATATGGGCCAATGCATTTTTTGCTGTTCCATAGTACCATTCACAGCCTTCAAAAGTTGCTCCTGTCGGAAGTGTAAAATCATATCCGAAACGCATACAGGTCTTGCTGTAATCGTCAGCATAATCCATTCTCAGACTGCCTCCAATAAACAGATCTTCAAAACTATAAGATACCATCATTGTTCCGTCGCTGTTCAGGTCTGCAGATGTGATCGGTACTGTCTTTGTATTGGTTCCATCAACATTTACTTTGAGCATCTGTGGCATGCTATCCTCAGTAAATACTAATGATCCTGTCGGTGTTGCAGTTACAACAGCACTGTAATTTTGAGTTCCGTCTGTATTTGCAGCTTCTGTCACATCCACTCCATCTTTTGTCCATTTTGAAGTCAGCGTATACTGATGATCCTTCATTCCCTCAACAACTCGAAGATCTAAAAGCCGATTCCCCTGATTAAATGCCGGTATCACTACCGTATTATAATCTGCTGTATTTGATATTGTTCCTATATCTTTTACCACCTGCATACTTTTAATAGACGCATTCGAATCAGCCTCTCCTATTTTTAATGCATTTGCTGTTCCATTTTTCATTGTATAGCTGGAATTTGGACTGGTATAGTGACTTGAATAATCATTACAGCGTTCACCATTAACCCATAATCCCATCGTTGATCCTGTATACAATGCCAGGATGTCAATTTCCTGACCAATCTGATCTGTTACACATACTTTTGTCTCATGCCAATTACCGTTCGTATCACACATCTGGAATTTGATCCTTGAAGCTATACCATCTTTGCCATATGCTATCTGATACGGTTCTCCACCTCGGTTAATTAAAATATGGTTCGTCGTAGCCGCAGAATTTAATTTCACTTTCATCCGGATCATAAACGGAGTTGTTCCCGTCAAAGCATTCAGTTTACTGTCATCGACATTTGCAATCTGTCCACCAAATGTTCCATCCTCGTTCATTATAGCTGCTAATGTATCAATCGGATTTTCTGATGTATCCTTTACTGTAGCAACTGTTTCTTCAACAGCCTCATTTTTTACATCTGTCAAAGTCTGACCATCTACAGGTGCTGTTACAGTAAGGTTTAATGTATCCTCCGCATAAACTTTAATATTTTGTGCACAGGTGCTTCCATCTCCGCCTGTTCCACTTCCAGTCCATTCAGTATCGCCATTCTTCCAGTTGTTTGTGTTCACACCAACCAGTTTAAAATGCGTTGCTTTTACAGCCTGATCCAATACTATCTCCTGTGCTCCTGCATTGTCTGTAAAATGACCACTTTTAGCCAGTATCCAATCACTTGAGTTTGGTGTTGCTGTTGAGCTTTTCATATCTGCATAATAGAGCAAATACTTTCTGATACTATTATTTACATTCGGTTGATCTACTTTGTCTGCACGACCTTCATAAGTCACTTTTTTCAACAGGATTTCCTGGCCAAATCCCGAACCGATCCATGGACGCACTGTCGAACTGATCGTATCTTCAGATGAACCTTTTGTTCCGGTCCAACGACTGTGCCACCAATGTGCCTCTTCGTCAAATGCCCAGCTTGCCAGACCATCATTCCCCTGTGCCGGATCCTGCTGACTGTTACTTATTGCATTTCCCTGCAATACCGAAGGCTTCACCTGCATCAGCACTTTGCCTGCTTCCTGTTCAGTACTCGTTGACGCATCTGCCTGCGTTAACGTTCCCTCCTCAGCTTTCGCTGCTCTTGGGAAACTTACTGTCGTGAGTACCATGGCTGCTGCCATGCACACCACACCCAATCTCTGTAACCTCTTTTTGTTCATTCCTTTCTTTTCCTCCTTATATGTAAAATTTCCGGAAGTTCACATTATACTGTATTGTATTTATGATGCCAGGGTCAAAAGTTCTAAGCCCACATGAGCTTGCTCATAGGTGGGTGAAAGACCTTAGGACCCGCCCCGATATGAGCATCAAAGTCGGGGGCTTTTGACCCCGACATCTATTTATTCTTCTAAAAATCCATTTTCCTGCATCTGTCCGATTAAACTCTGAACATCTGCTGTGACCTTTTCCTCACTGACTTCATAATCTTCAGCCATGCTGCGGATAATCTCTTCCTGATCCATGCCTTTCTGCAATCTTATCCAAATTTCTTTGCCGGTATCATTCAGCATAATCATGCCACGAAATTTTTTGGCGGCTGCCCCTGTAGCAACTACAACGGATCTGCCTGCGACATCCCGCAATACAAATCCCTTTTTTATCTTCATCTTCGTCCCTCCCGCAGCAATCAATTATCTTTTTATTCTGAACTCTTTTTTAATAATATCCTGTCCAATATTCACCATTTTCATCTGGTCCGGTTGGCTCTGTCGGAGTTGTCGGTTCTGATGGCTTTGTCTCCGGCAGATTCACATCATTATCCGGATTACCGGTTCCCGGATTTGTATTTCCACCGGTATTGGAACCATTATTACCATTATTTGAGCCGTTATTACCTGAATTAGAGCCGTTATTTGATCCATTATTTTCCGGCTTTGAACTGCTATTTGATCCATTATTTCCAGTGTTAGAACCGGTATTGGAACTGTTTCCCGGTTTCCATGTACTGTTAGAACCATTGGCTGTAGTATTTCCTGCATTCCCAGAAGATGAAGAACTTGCTGATGAGCTACTGCTCTTCTTCCGGGTGGATTTCTTTGCCTCATTCTTTGTCAGATCCAATGTAGGCAGAGTCTCTTCCTTTTTATCCTCTTCTTTAACGGAATCGTCCTTTTTCGCATCACTCTTCTGATCCGTCTTTTCCTTTTTCTCTGTCTTATCCGAATCTTTTGATCCATCCTCTGACTTGTCAGTCGTATCTGTCATAGCAACATCGAAGCCATTTTCCTTATCGGCAGTCTTATTCGATACCCGCACAATTCCATATGCAGCCATTCCGATGACGCAGACGAGTACCACGGATAAAGCTATTAACTGCTTTCTTCTTGCACTCATAATCCCTCCTGCTTTTCTCTTTTTATTTCCTTTTTATAAGCAACAATCACAACACATTCCGAATGCATTGTGACCAAGTTATTACTATACTATTTTATAGTACTATTTTTCCTGACATTTTTCAATCCGTTTACCTGTATTTTTTTGTCAAATTTTTCTTATTTTTATGTGGCTATTTGTGTTATAGTAAGGTGTGGAGGGCTTTCCTTTATGAAACTTACTTGAAGTGATTGCCAGGGAAAATGATTTTTTTCAAGCTGAACTTTATAAAAACTCTCAGACTGTCATTGAAAGAAAAAAGAACGTCCTCTACTACGATTGCACCAGTAAAATTTTTTAAAAAATAAGGAGTATCCTATGAGCAGATCGAGAAGACGAAAAAAAATGAATCCCAAAAAGAAAAAGCAACTGATCATTATATCGGTGATCGCCGTTTGTGTTCTGGCAATAGCCGCATTTGCAGCCATTCGCATTACTTCAGGAACATCCGATAAGAAGACTGAATCCACTTCTAAAGATAAAAAATCTGATAAGAAAAAGAGTGATTCAAAAGATTCCGATAATTCCTTGCCGGATCTTGACCTGACCGACGGAAAGAACGATGATTCCAACAAGGATGGACAGTCTTCAGCCTCCGGCAGCAAATCAGGTAGCAAGAGCAAAGGAAATAACAGTTCTTCCAATAATTCAAGCAACAATTCCGGTAATAGCGGAAATGCATCCAACAGTACTTCCGGCAACAAGGCCGACAATGATACTACAATCCCGGGCATTTCCGATGGTACCGATACGATCCCGGACAATTCTGTTGATGTCGACGATGACGAAGAGAGCTGGACAGGATATTATTAAAATTGGGAGTTAAATGATTCTGATTCTATTTATTCTCCTACATTCGCATCGATCGTTTCCTGGATCTGCTTTTCTACCAGTGCCGCAATCTCGGTTGTCTTCATCTCTTTGTAATCTTCATATTCCAACGGCTTAAGGAAATGTACCTGTACTGTTACAGGGCGGATCGTATTCCGGTCAAATGGCACGAAAGAATTAATCAGTGCCACCGGAACGATCGGGCATTTTGCCTTTGTTGCAGCTTTAAAACTTCCACCTTTAAATGTACCGATTTTATTTCCATTTTTAGAACGTGTACCTTCCGGGAAAATCAGGTAGTTTCTTCCTTTTTCAACTTCTTTCGATACATCTATGATCACTTTCATCGCCTGACGCACATCTTCTCTGTCCAGCAGGAATGCCTTAAGACACGAAAAGACCTGCTTTAAAAATGGAATATTTCCCACTTCTTTTTTAGCCACGACTGAAAATGGCCGTGGGCACGCTTCTATCATCGCCAACACATCATACAGACCCTGATGGTTTGGGAAAAACATAAAACCATTCTCTGCCGGTATATTTTCACTTCCATGCACATCTATTTTTACATTTCCGCCTTTATTTGCATGCAGATCTACCCACCGGATAAATGAATATTGTTCTTCTTCTGTATATTTATCTGTATGAGACGCCCGATAGCACAGCTTACACCATGCCCATGGAACAAACCAGAGATTTCTGAATACCATCAAAAGGATTCTCTTCATGAATCTTATTCCTCCACTTTTCTGTATTCTTTGATCGCAGTTTCATACAGATTATTTCCCTCACTGTCGATCACAACGATCGCCGGAAAGTTTTCTACTGTGAGCTTTCTGATTGCCTCTGTTCCAAGATCGTCATAAGCAACCACCTCTGCGGAAGTAATACATTTGGAAAGAAGAGCTCCTGCTCCTCCTACCGCCGCAAAGTATACTGAACCATTTCTCACGATCGCATCGATAACAGCCTGGCTTCTTTTGCCTTTTCCAACCATTGCTCCCAGTCCAAGATCCAGCAGTTGCGGTGCGTATTTATCCATTCTGCTTGCTGTTGTCGGACCTGCTGATCCAATCGGTCTGCCCTCTCTTGCCGGGGATGGTCCCATATAATAAATCACTTGATCCTTCCAGTCAACCGGCAGTTCTCCACCCTTCTGAAGAATCTCATACATTCTTTTATGTGCCGCATCTCTCGCGGTATACATCGTCCCTGTTATATATACATAGTCTCCTGCATGTAATGATCTTGCAGTTTCTTTATTGATCGGTGCTGTAATATGCCTGTCCATAAAATCTTCCTCTTTTCATCACTCTGTCCACAATGAAAGCTCGTGGAATTATATTGTTCTTATTGCATGACGATTGACATGGCAGCATATATTTACCGCAACAGGAAGTCCTGCAATATGAGTCGGATAAGTATTGATATTCACTGCCATTGCTGTCGTTGTGCCGCCAAGACCTCCCGGTCCGATTCCAAGACCGTTGATCTTTTCAAGCAGCTCTTCTTCCAGATCTTTCACATAAGGTATCTCCGAGTGACTTCCTGCCTCTCTTGTCAGTGCTTCTTTTGCCATCAATGCACATTTTTCAAATGTGCCTCCAATCCCAACACCGACTACCATCGGCGGACAGGCATTCGGTCCCGCATCTTTCACCGCTGTCAGAACTGCATCTTTCACGCCTTCGATTCCCTCTGCCGGCTTCAGCATAAATACACGGCTCATATTTTCACTGCCGAACCCTTTCGGTGCAACCTTGATCTTCACCCGGTCACCTTCCACGATCCTGATATGAAGAACCGCAGGAGTATTATCTTTTGTATTTTCACGGATCAATGGATCCCCTACAACGGATTTACGGAGATATCCTTCCACATATCCCTGCCGTACACCTTCATTTACTGCTTCTTCCAGGCTGCCGCCTTCAAAGTGTACATCCTGTCCGATCTCCAGAAAGACAACTGCCATTCCTGTATCCTGACAGATCGGGATCCTATCCTGTGCGGCTATCTCAAGATTTTCCTGAAGCTGTCCAAGGATCTGCTTTCCAAGCGGTGACTTTTCGTTCTGCTGTGCCTGCTTCATTGCTTCTGCCATATCCGGTGACAGAAAATGATTTGCTTCAATGCACATTTCTTTGATATTTTCTGTAATTTCTGATAACTGTACTGTCCGAATCATATTGTCTCCTTTTTACGAAACAGGTACGCCCGGAAGCGTACCTGCATCATTTACAATTCAATCTCAATCTTTCTGTTCGTGCGATGATACTGATGGTATCTGACCCCTGCTGCATCCATCATTCTTTTTGATGCCATAACCGCCGGAGTATGTGCGTACTTATCACAGTCATAGATCACCTCTTTGATCCCTGACTGTATGATAGCTTTTGCACATTCGTTGCACGGGAAAAGAGACACGTAAAGTTTCGCTCCTGCAAGACTGCCGCCACTGTAGTTCAAAATTGCATTCAGCTCACTGTGTGTCGTATAAACATACTTTGTATCCAGCGGATCTTCTCCTTCTCTCGCCCATGGGAACTCGTCATCTGAACAGCCGATCGGCAGTCCGTTGTAGCCCATGGACAAAATCTTATTATCCTGACTGACAATACAGCATCCCACCTGCGTATTCGGATCTTTTGAACGCATTCCCGAAAGCATCGCAACACCCATAAAATATTCATCCCATGATAAATAATCTGTTCTCTTATCAGACATCTGCATCAGCTCCTTCGTCTGTCCTCTTATTTTGTACCGAAGATACGGTCTCCGGCATCACCAAGTCCCGGTACGATATAACCATGATCGTTCAGTTTCTCATCCAGAGAACCGATATAGAGATCTACATCAGGATGCTCTTTTTTCATACGCTCAACACCTTCCGGTGCTGCGATAATGCATACAAAACGGATATGCTTTACGCCTTTATCTTTCAGCATCTGAATCGCTGCCACACTGGAACCGCCTGTTGCAAGCATCGGATCTACTACGAAAACTTCCCTCTCTTCACAGTCTGCCGGTAATTTGCAGTAATACTCTACCGGTTCAAGTGTCTCCGGATCACGATAAAGTCCGATATGACCTACCTTTGCTGCCGGAATCAGTGTCAGGAATCCGTCAACCATTCCAAGTCCTGCACGAAGGATCGGCACGATCGCCAGTTTCTTTCCTGCAAGAGACTTTCCTGTCATCTCACAGATCGGGGTCTTGATCTGAACATCTTCAAGCTTCAGATCTCTGGTTGCCTCATAACACATCAACTGTGCAATCTCTCCGATCATCTCGCGAAATTCTTTTGTTCCAACTTCCTCGCTGCGGATATAGCTGATTTTGTGTGCGATCAACGGGTGATCCATTACATGTACTTTTGCCATTATTCTTCTCCTTTTGCAAATGAATTTAATTTTTCTTCTAATTGATCTATGAGTCTCTTCAGGACTTCAAAGCACTCACCGTATGCAGTAAGCGGCTTTCCATAAGGATCTGGAATCTCTTCTCCCTCTCCTGCAAATTCACTTAACGTATATACGTTCTCTGTATTTTCATACTCTGAAATCATCTTTTTCTTTGTACTCTCATCTACTGTCAGAATCAGTGTATCCGGCTGCAGACTCTCACTGTCAAACTGCTTCGCCACATGACCTTCCAGCGTCATGCCTGCACTCTTCATGATTGCTTCTGCCTTTGGATTCACCGGTTCAGGGAACAAAACCACAAGTCCGCTGCAATCAACCACATACTCCTGTTCCAGCTCTTTATTCCTCAAAAGCTCCGCTGCCATCGGTCCGATATAAGAATCTGTATTACTTACGAAAATAACTCTCCGGTATCTCTGCTGCTTTACTACTGCAGATGCACTGATTCTTAAATGTCCCGCTGCCTTTTCCAGACGGTTCATGATCGCACTTCCAATCCCCTGCATGGCAAAGGATTCACTGTAGATAATGTCAACCTCTTCGTCATCAAATTCTCTCAGAACCCGGTACAGATTCCTTGCAATGGTCTTCTCATTCTCTCGGGTCCCGATATTCTTTACAATTCCATACTTATAAAATGGAAGTGTCTCCCCGGTTGCAATAATTCCAACCCGCTCGCCTTTGCGATGTGCGGCATATGCAAGCTGACGGATTGCAAGAACTTCCTCCCGGATGTCCCCCTCGGCAATGATCAGCTTTGCCTTCGGAGCATAATGACGATATTTCATCCCCGGTGCTTTCGGAGCTTTGTTGCTCTCACTTCCAAGGATTGTCTCATCCACACTGACCGGGCCGATCACTTCTTCAAACATATCCGCAGTGATTGCCCCCGGACGCAGGATCATCGGCGGTTCTACAGTCATATCAAGAATCGTTGATTCCAGACCGATATCCACACTTCCGCTGTCAAGAATCATATCGATCTTTCCGTCCAGATCTTCACTGACGTGCTGTGCTGTTGTGGGACTCGGTCTTCCTGATGTATTGGCACTTGGTGCAGATACGAATCCACCTGCTGCCCGGATCACAGCCGCTGCCACCGGATCACTCGGCATCCTGACCGCAACGGTATCCAGTCCGCCTGTCGTTCCGTACGGTACAACCTCACTCTTCTCAAAGATCATCGTCAGTGGACCAGGCCAGAAATGAGCTGCCAGGGCATCCGTCTTCGCCGGTATATTCACCGCAACTGCCTTCAGATCTTCATAATCCGCAATATGCACGATCAGCGGATTATCCGATGGACGGCCTTTTGCAGCATAAGTCTTCTTCGCTGCCTCCTCCTTCAACGCATCCGCTCCCAGTCCGTAGACTGTCTCCGTCGGAAATGCTACAAGCCCGCCATTCTTCAGAATATTTCCTGCCTCTTCGATTACTTCAGGATCAATATTATTTTTATCTATTTTTCTTATTATCGTTTCCATAAATTTTATTATAACATCTTTCTATTGAAAAAAAAACTATTTATCCCTTCTTCATTACTTTCATCACTGATCTTTCAGATATTGCAGGATGCCTTTTGTCACCGCTTCTGCCAGCTTCTTCTGATAGTCTTCTGATACCAGTTTTTCCGCCTCTGCATAATTACTTAAAAAGCCACATTCTACGATCACCGTCGGAACTTCGGTCTTCTTTAAAAGATAGTATGTATCATTTGCTTTAATTTTTTTCGTATTTTCAGGATTCACTTCCTGAAGTGCTTCCTGAATGACCGCAGCCGCCTTTTCTCCTTCGGTTGAAGTCTTATAATAAAAAACCTGTGCTCCAAAAACATTTTCTTCATGATAACTGTTCTGATGAATGCTGACTGCCAGTGACGGCTTTTTTTCATTCATCAGCGAAACTCTGTATTTCAAATCTTCTACTTTACTCTTTCCAAGCTCCTCATCTTTTTCCCGGACCATAATTACTTCAATCTTTTCTTTTTCAAGCAATCTTCTGATCTCTTTTGCAATCAGCAGATTAATCTCCTTTTCTTTCGCCCCATTGATCCCGACTTTCCCGGAATCACTTCCTCCATGCCCGCTGTCAAGGACTACTGTCTGCTTTCCTGTACGGGCTTCTGCTGCAGTTTCAAGACTTCTGAGAATCTTATCTTTCAGATGCTCTCCCGCCTCCCAACACAGTAAAATGATCACGCCAAGGCAAATCATTACAAGTAATGCTCCTGCTTTTTTTCGCATTTTTTTAAGCAAAATAAATATCCTCCTCAGACTTATATTGTAGTATATGTCTGAAAAGGATATTTTTTCAAAATCATCTTTATTTAATTCAAATATTGGAGAATCAGATCCCATACGCCGCTATTTTCTCTTCCAAGACTCCACTCTGCAACTCCTGCCAGTTCGTTCTGTCGGATTACTGTCATCTTTTCTTCCAATGACTGCATATCTTCCAGCCAGATCCTGTAGGTACTTCCATCTGCTTCCCACTTTGCATAATTCTGCTTCGTCTCATCATCCCATTGTGCTGTCACACCTGCATTCTGAACCGCCTGTGCAGCTTCATCCATACCAAGTGCCTGACTGCTTACACTGTTCGGATAATCTGCTGCCTCTGTTCCTGCTTCTGCAGCCAACTCTTCTTCCGTCTTTGGAGTTTCTTTCCAAAGTCTTGTAAAAAACGGGATTGCAGCAACCAGCTTTTCTTTCGGGACAAGCTTCAGTGCATCTGTCACACCGTTTTCCAGGTAACTGATAGATGCAACAGATCCGGCTTCATTAGAGCCGTCTGTATGCTCATCATATGCCATGATGAACACATAATCCGCTACCGCTGCCTGCTCTTTCAGATCGTACTGCGTATTGTAGGGCTTCGGAACATAGTTGTCTACTGATAATACCAGGTTGTTCTCTCTGCACTTTACTGACAGCTCTCTCACAAACTGAATATAATGCACTCCACACTTTGACGAGATCAGTTCAAAATCCAGGTTGATTCCATCTACCTGACTCTGCAATGCAGCCGCGATCACCTGATCGATCACTTTTGCTCTTTTTGAACTGTAACTTAATACTTCATAAGTCTCATCATATGAATTAATACCTCCATGGAAATCCCGGAGTACCGCCCACACTTCCAGTCCTGCCTGCTTTGCATACTGAACATAGTCTGTGTCTGCAATGGATGTGATATTTCCTTCAGTATCTGCAAGACTGAACCAGGTCGGTGCAATCGTAGTCAGTCCTTTTGTAGTAGCGAGCATACTCTGAATGCTCTGGTTGGCACTGACATTCGTAACATTATGCCATGCCATATTGATCTTATAATCTTTTGAAATACTTGTATATTCCGGCTCCGCAAAATCTCTGGAAGTTTTTTCTTTCTTCTGGTCTTTCAGCTTACTGCTTTTCAGATAACCGATAAATCCATCTGCTGTAGCTACTTTCTGCCAGTCATCCTCATCTTCCAGAACTGTAACCTTGTCGTTCTTTTTTACATCGGTGAGAACAGGGCTTTTCACTCCGCCCTGATAACGAATCTGTGTATCACCTTTTATAACTGCGGTCTCTTTTTTACCCCAGTCTGCCGTGATCACGATCCTGTTCGGATCCTGATATACTTTGTACTCCATATTGGTATACGTCTGTATAAATGGAAGTGCAATATAAACTTTGTCGCCCTCCATTTTCAGAATGGTATAATCTACACTTTTCTGTTCATTGACCTCAGTATATTCATTCGTATCTGCCACGACAGAAACATTCCCTGACGGCAGTGTATATAAAAGAATCTGTTCATTTGAATCCCAATAAAAACGCTCATTAATCTTATCTCTTACAACAGAAGCTTCAATATAATATTCACTGTCATAGACCTTTGCCGGAATTACTTTTAATCCTTCCGCTTCATCCTGTGCCAGATCTTCGCTTCGTATCACTTCATCATCAATCACTACTGCGATCTCATCTTTGCTGTCCAGGCCATAATATTGTTCCAGATCAGCCCTTTCATTCGATGGACCATATCTCTTCCAGACAACAAAAATTCCTGCTACTGCTATGATAATGACAAGTACGATGGAAATGATCAAGGCGATCCCCGGTGATCTTCTCCGTCTTCTTCTGCCTTTTCTTCTATGCCTTTTTCTTTCGTTCATGCGGCACCTCCTATCCGCAATCATTATAACATATCAGACTTTTTCTGAATATACTTTCCGCACATTGATGCGTCCTTTTCTGACCTTTCTTTTCTCTGACTGCTCATCTATCTGTACTGTCCGGCATCAAGGGGTAAGCACTGACAATCCAAATTTATCTACATTCAATTCATCTACATCGGTAAATGTCAGAGATTCCAGTCTTCCATTCTGATCCATCACATAATCACGCATATAAGCACCTTCTTCTTTTGCCATATATGCGGTCACGATCTGCATCGGACTTACCTGATATCCATCCATAAGGATGTCTATCCCTCTCTTTTCATACTGCTTTAACTCAGAGTACAAACTTCTGTAACTCTCTTTATCAGTTATGTCCATCATTGGCGTATACTCTCTCCTTTCTCTGCAGATACTGATAACCTTATGTCCGCATTTTTGAAGACCCGTTGGAAGTACTGTGACATACTGTTGAGTATTTATGCGAACTGCGAAGACAGCACCACCTGCAGCAAATCAATTTCTCCATTTGAATCTTTTCCGAATCTCCTTTCTTCTGAGTCGTTATCCTGACCGCTGTCTTCTGTAAGTGCCATTATATGGGCAGAATAAAGCATTTTTCAATGTGTTTCTTGTTGATAAGCTATGTGAATTTGTTGATAACAGAAAAAGATGATGAAAGAATTATAAACTTATCTTCTTTTTCTTTACATCTTTTTGATTTTTGCTTATACTAGACAGTGAAATGATATATCTTATTGGATCAAAGTCATTCAATACTCATATTATTTTATATGATGTCAGGGTAGGATTGTGGGAGTGCGTAGCACGAAACCATCCGTTGGCATCATTGTTGGGGGTTTTTGACCCCAACATCTTTTATATAGAAGAGAGGGATGTGATCATATGAAAATTGAAAAAATCAATGATAATCAAATTCGTTGTACGTTGACACATGCTGATCTGGCAGCCCGCCATTTAAAGCTCAGCGAGCTGGCTTATGGTACTGAGAAAGCAAAATCTTTATTTCGGGATATGATGCAGCAGGCATCATTTGATTTCGGTTTTGATGCGGAAGATCTTCCGCTCATGATCGAGGCGATTCCTTCCTCTGCGGATTCGATCGTCCTGATTATAACGAAAGTCGAAGACCCTGAAGAGCTGGATACCCGGTTTTCAAAATTTACACCGCTTGGCGATTCAGATACAGTGAACAATGATGTGCTTGAAAAGCTGCAGGGAGCAGATGAATTTCTTGACCTGCTCAATAAAGTAAAAGAAGCAGCGGCAGGTCTTCCTTCCGCGTCCCCCGAAGAGGAACAGGAGGAAGCTGTTTCTGAACCACAGCTTACGCTTCGTCTTTTCTCATTTAGCACTTTAGATTCTGTGATTCGTGCTGCACGCCTTGCAGCTCCATTCTATAAGAATGCGAATACACTTTATAAAGATAAAGAGAATCACACTTATATTCTTGCACTTGCACCTGGTTCTTCTTCCGACCATGAATTTAATAAGATATGTAATATGCTTTCGGAATATAGCACTCCTGAAAAAGCGGATTCTACAATCCTTGCTTTTCTTGAAGAGCATTGCGAGATCATCGTATCAGCGGATGCAGTACAGAAACTGGCAGCACTTTAACCGTATAACTGACAACGAAAAAAAGCCCCTGACATCAGGACTTCCTGGTGTCAGGGGCTTTCAATTTTCATGAAACGTTTCCGCCTCTTTTATTATTTTCCTGCTGCTGCCATCGCTGCATTAATCTTCTCTACAAGAAGGTCACTGTCGATTCCATGAACCATTGCTGCTTCTTCAAGAGACTCACCCTGTGAAGCCGGGCATCCAAGACAATGCATTCCAACTTCCATAAGAACCGGTGCTGTCTGTGGAGCTACCTGAAGTAATTCGCCAATTGTCATTGTTTTTGTTACTTCGACTGCCATCTTTCTTCCTCCTTTGCTTTTCGTATCCCTTATTATAATACCATTTATCCCAAAAAACAACCTTAATATCCGACTGTATTGCTCGGTGATATGCTCCCTTTTAGGTAGACAGTTAAAAAAATAAAACTGTTTATCTGAAAGGGGGCATTTTTTATGGATAAGATTTCTCCAGAAGAAAAAATACAATGGATGAAAAAAATTCTTCAGAAGAAAGAATCTATCAGTTCTGTTGCGTCAAAAATAGGAGTTTATTATACGACCGTTGATAAATGGCTTAGAAATTATAAAGCAATTGGACCGGAAGCTTTTTTTCGAAAAGGGCATACCTATCGAACTCCTGCCCAAAAAGAAGCCGCTGTTTTCGATTACCTTTCTGGAAAAGGTTCTCTCCGGGATATCTGTGCCCGGCACAAAATTTCAGATGCACAGATACTCAGAAGATGGATTATGAAGTATAATAGTCATGATAAGGAAACAGGAGGTAGAGCAATCATGACTAAAGGCAGAAAAACTACATTTGAAGAACGTGTCGAGATCGTTCAATATTGCATAAAACATTCTCATAACTATTCGGAAACAGCAAAAAAATTTCACATTTCTTATCAGCAGGCCAGAAGTTATACTATAAGATATGAAGAAAACGGGGTGGATGGACTGCAGGATAAGCGGGGAAAGAGAAAATCCCCAGAGGAAATGACGGAAGTAGAAAAACTGCGGGCAGAAGTAAGACTTCTGCGTGCGGAAAAAAGACGGGCAGAAATAGAGATATCTTTCTTAAAAAAATTAGAAGAGATAGAGAGGAGGGGAGGCTGAGCCTGATACGCCAGGAACATATCTATCGGGCAATCAAGAAAGAACACGAAAAATATAACTATCCAATCCTGTTATTATGTGAAATAGGAGGGATCGCCAGGTCATCCTACTACAAATGGCTCCATCATGCAGAGACACCGAATGAGAGATTTAACGAGGAATTGGCAGAGAAGCTGGAACGATTCCATGAAAAACATCCAGATATGGGATATAGAAGGTTAAATGACAAGCTGCGGCACGATGAAGATATTCAGGTAAATGATAAGAGGATCCTCCGTATTTGCAGAAAAAAACAGATCCGGTCCAACTTAAAGAGCCGGTATAATGGCTGTACCAGAGCATCAAACAACCCAGCATTTATTGCAGAAAACATTCTTAATAGAGAATTTAAGGCGGAACACCTTAATGAGAAATGGGTTACCGATGTAACGGAATTCAAGTATGGAAATACCTTAGACAGTGTGCATAAAGTATATTTAAGCGCTATATTAGACTTATGTGATAGACGGCCTGTTGCATATGTTATTGGGGATAGTAATAATAATGCGCTGGTATTTGAAACTTTTGATAAAGCAGTAAAGGCAAATCCAGGAGCCCATCCTATTTTTCACAGTGACAGAGGATATCAGTATACCTCCCGAAGATTTCATCAGAAATTGGAAGAAGCAGGAATGGTACAGAGTATGTCGAGGGTAGCACACTGTACAGATAACGGAGTAATGGAAGGCTTTTGGGGGATCTTGAAACGGGAAATGTATTATGGGAAGAAATTTGAGAGCAGAGAAGAATTAGAGAAGGCAATCACAGAATATATAGATTACTATACAAACGACCGGCCACAGAGAGGACTTGGAGTCTTAACACCAATGGAATTTCATGAAAAGCAACGATTGGCGGCATAAAAATGTTGCCCGATATACACCGGGCAACACAAAAATTTTATATTTTTTTAATTGTCTACTTGACGGGGCGCACACCAAGTAGCTTCACACCCTTTCGGGAAAACATTAGTAAGTTTGAAAGTGCCGTTATGAGCTATGGCGACTTGTTGGACAATCAGCAATCCAAGCCCATGTCTTAAATCAAGCCGTTCATCTGTGCTTTCCATATAATGCGGTTTTTCTTCCAGCTCTTGCAGCTTTTCAGCAGACAGACCCGTTCCGTTATCCGTAACCGCCAAGATAAGATGGTTTTGCGATGCTGTAAGCGAAAGGCAGACTTCACAGCCCTGTGGGTTGTGTTTCATGCTGTTCTGGACAAGGTTGTTTACAGCTCGCGAAATCAATCTGGCATCACATTCCAACACAGCATTTTCGGCGTCAGGAGTGATCTTAATTCCGATGTTGTAGCTATCGGAAATTCCTGTATTCAACAGGTCTGCTACATAGGATCGCAGTAGTTTGGATAAGCGAACCATCTCTTTATGAAGCGGCTGCATCTCATATTCCAACTGCGATACTAAATTCAAATCCTGCACCAGCTCTTTGATTTTTACACTTTGCTTCCGTACTATTTCCGCCTGTTCACGGATGCTCTTGCTGGCAGCTTTACTTTCTGCAATACGGTCCGCATACCCCATAATCATGGAGAGAGGTGTGCGGATGTCATGGGAAACGCCGCTGATCCAGTTCGCCCGCGCTTCATTTTGCCTATTCAAAATGGAAGAAGCTTTGTTTACACTGCTTGCAATTTCCGATAGTTCTCCGCTGATATGAAGTGAAACTGGCTTTCCGTCTGCCAAAGTTTTCACAGCGGACACAATCGGTTCGGTATTGTGAATGATTCTGCGTTTGGAAAAGTAATAGGCTGAAAAGAGGCACAGCAAATCCAAGCCAAGCATCCCCAGCACAAAGATGGGGAGTCGTTGAAGTGCTGCAATGGAATAGTAATTGCTGGTGAGTTTTGTGTAGCTGTCTGTGGGATAGCCCAGCACCAACAACCCGTCATCGGTGTTCCAAATAAAAACCGGGTAATCCTCAATATACCCTTTTGAAAATAGTGCGACATCTTGAATTGTGTAATTTTTCGGCACATTGTCCGGCAAATCAACCGACCAATAACATTGACCATCTGTGTTCAAGTAGATCGCCCAAATATGATTCTGTCGGAGCATTTGCACCGCCTCATCCGATAATTGTTCCGGTGTAGCGGCGGTAGCAGTCATTTCCAACATGGCTTGCGGGGATGAATCGCCATAATCCTCGGTCACAATCTTTTGAAAAGTCAGACCGAATACTACTGCATTAAGAAAAAGCAATATCAGAATAAAGGCAACGAACGACACAAGATATTTAGATATATAACTTCCGAATGATTTCATGACATCACTTCCTTGCTATCAGCTTATAGCCTAATCCTTTAATGGTTATTAGGGACACGGGTTTTGATGGATCGGTTTCAATCTTTTCCCGGACGCGCCGGACATGAGCATTGAGGCTGTTTTCGTAGCCAAAAGGATTATCCCCCCAGAGGGCTTCACAAAGCGCATCTACGGTAACAATCTTTCCAGCATTACGGGCAAGCGTTTCAAGTAAAGTATGTTCTTTGGCTGTCAGGGAGATAATTTCGCTGCCCTTATGGACTTCGGCCCGGCTGAAATCAATCGTACATCCATCCAAAACAAGCAGCGGTGAATCCTCTTTGTAGGTCCGCCGCAGTACCGCATAGATACGCAGTAACAGTTCCTGCGGCATAAAGGGCTTAGAAATGTAGTCATCTGCACCAAGCCCCAATCCCGATAATTTGTCTGCTGCTTCGTCCTTTGCTGTTAAGAAAATGATCGGCACATTGGTAAAAGTGCGGAAATGTTGCATCAGAGAAAAGCCATCCCCATCCGGCAGCATGACATCCAAAACAATTAAATCGGGAGTTTCCTCTTTTGCGGTCAGAATAGCTTCTTTGACTGTCATTGCGGTAAGGACAGTTTCAAATCCTGCATCTTTCAATATATCTGAAACCATTTTCAATAGTTCCTGTTCATCATCTACCAACAGGAGCCTTTTAGTATGTAAAAAGGAATTATCCATAGCAGTTTCTCCAATCTGATTTTGTTTGTTTCTATTATATCATGGGCTGTCCATTCTGCGTTCTTGTTCCTTGAAAAGTAAGGTAAAAGTAAGGACGGGAGAATGTAGATGTCAGGTTGAAGTTGTACCATAGAAGCATCGAAAGGAGATGTTTCTATGGACTATATCATTACAACGGAACAGTTGACCAAGAAATATAAGAACTTCACTTCGGTCAATCATGTTTCGCTTCATATTCGCAAGGGCAGCATTTATGGTTTTCTTGGCCCGAACGGGGCAGGCAAATCCACTACCATGAAAATGCTGTTGGGGTTGACCGACCCCACAAAAGGCAGCTTTACCATTGATGGGAAACAGTTTCCGCAGGATCGGATTGCCATTCTCAAAGAGATCGGCTCTTTCATCGAAGCGCCGTCTTTCTACGCGAATCTCACCGGGCGGGAAAATCTTGACATTATCCGCCGCATTTTGGGACTGCCGAAAGCGGATGTGGAAGATGCTCTGGAACTGGTAGGGCTGACCGAGTTTGGCGACCGGCTGGCAAAACAGTATTCGCTGGGAATGAAGCAACGCTTGGGCCTTGCCGGGGCGCTCTTGGGGCGTCCGCCGATTCTGATTCTGGACGAACCCACAAACGGTCTTGACCCGTCTGGTATCCATGAAATCCGCAATCTGGTAAAATCCTTGCCCAGCCTTTACGACTGCACGGTGCTGATCTCGTCCCATATGCTGTCTGAAATCGAATTGATTGCAGATGACATTGGGATTCTCAACCACGGGCGGCTGCTGTTTGAGGGAAGCATGAATGATCTGCGTCAATACGCCCTGCAATCCGGCTTCGCTGCGGACAATCTGGAAGATGTGTTCCTTTCTATGGTTGAGAAAGATAACATGGACAGAAAGCAGAGGGCAAAATTATGAAAACGCTGGCAATCGAACTTCGGAAAGAAAAGCGAACCGGCGTGATTCCCGTGCTGCTGGCCGTTGGTGTCTTGGGAGCCGCCTACGCATTTGTCAATTTCATTATGCGGAAAGACACACTTCTGAATCTGCCGCTGGCCCCGATGGATGTTTTGTTGACCCAGCTCTACGGCATGATTATGGTGCTGAATCTGTTCGGTATCGTGGTTGCTACCTGCATGATCTACAACATGGAATTTAAGGGAAGTGCCGTAAAGAAGATGTATATGCTTCCCGTCAGCGTCCCGGCCATGTATCTGTGTAAATTTCTGATTCTGACGGTCATGTTTTTGGTTGCTATCGTGCTGCAAAACCTGGCACTTGTACAGATCGGAATGACGGACTTGCCGGACGGAGCGTTTGAGATGGGTACGCTGGTACGCTTTGCCGGATACTCTTTTCTCACATCCATGCCGGTACTGTCGTTTATGCTGCTGATTTCCTCGCGCTTTGAAAATATGTGGGTGCCGCTTGGAATTGGTGTTGCCGGTTTTCTGAGTGGTATGGCCCTTGCAAATTCGGGGCTGACGCTTTTGCTGGTGCATCCTTTTGTGATTATTCTGAAACCAGCAGTAGCCATGAGCGCCCAGCCTGATTCGACGGTTGCCCTTGTCGCTTTAGTGGAAACACTGTTGTTCTTTGCTGTGGGCTTGTGGCTGGCGAAGTACAGACGCTATGAGTAAGGAGGGATAATAAGAAATGAGTTTTTTGGATTTACTCAAAATCGAGTTTATGAAAGTAAAACGCTCCAAAATCGTACCCCTGATTTTTATTGCACCTTTATTGGTGGTGGTTTCCGGGGTTGCGTATTTGAGCAACTACTTTACACCGGAATACACCAATGCGTGGCCTGCCATGTTTATTCAAAGTGCGCTTGTTTACGCCTACTATCTGCTTCCATTCAGCATGATCGTGGTTTGCGTGATGATCGCAGGACGAGAAACAGGAAATAACGGGATTCTGAAAATGCTGGCGCTGCCGGTCAGCCGCTGCGCATTATCCATTGCCAAATTCTGTGTGCTTACCTTTTATCTGTTTATGGAGATGGTGGTGTTTCTTGTCATATTTGTAATCGCTGGGTTGATTGCGACACAGACAATGGGAGTAACAGAAACCCTGCCGATCCTATATCTTCTGAAATGGTGCTTGGGGCTGTTTCTGACTATGCTGCCGTGCATTGCGGCTATGTGGGCCATCACTGTGCTGTTTGAAAAGCCGCTTCTTTCTGTGGGATTAAATCTGCTGCTTGTGATTCCCGGTGTATTGGTTGCGAATACGCCGCTGTGGATCGCCTACCCGTACTGTTACAGCGGTTATCTCGTTTCCTGCTCTCTCTATGACTTTACAGCAGAAACTTCCGACGCCGCTTTTTCGGTGTTTCCGTTCCTGCCGTGCGCGATTGTAGTGTTTGGCCTGTTTTTCGCGCTGGCTGTCACCCAATTTGGGAAAAAAGAAATGAGGTAAAACTATGGAAAAGAAAAAACTTCAATCAGTTAGTATCGCTGCGCTCATTGTGAGCATCCTACCGCTGGCGGCTCTTGCCCCATCGCTTCTGCACCTTTCGCTGTCGGATGGAGTCCGAACCGCTTGGGCCGGAGCCAATATCGTTTTTGTCCTGCTGGGTCTGATTCTTTCGGTGGTATGTGTGCGGAGCAGGGAAAGCCGCAGCATTATCAATATTGTATCAACTGCAATCAGCGTTTTTTGGCTGCTGCTGATTGTGGGAATTGTTGCGCTTGCCATGTTCCTTACTTTCGTTCAGTGAGGAAACGGTTATGCGTAGAGTTGGGAAATTTATTGTATGCTGCCTGATCGCGGTTTCTTTGCTGGCTTGTACTGCCTGCTCCATCTCAATAGGTTAGAGCAAAAAGCAAAGCTGTACTATGGTAACTATTGCTGCAAAACGGATTTTGATTTAATCCGAAAAATTA
>ERZ773227.1041-NODE-1041-length-21824-cov-93.671276_pt1 | contig 21824 bp, 19 predicted proteins | sample MGYA00580525_ERZ773227 | MGnify/ENA primary metagenome ERZ773227 (study PRJEB29015, sample SAMEA2737782) | human gut metagenome | biome: human gut; feature: human-associated habitat; material: faeces | place: China | collected 2012 ... | reverse complement strand
CGGTCTGGTCGTCGCGGTCCATGAAATCCACCTTGAATCCCTTGATGCCCATATCAGCATAGGTCTCTGCCAGCCAAGATTCTGTATCTTCTGCTCATCGGTTACGCAATCTACTGGTTCATGCAGAGCCGGTTGAAACGTGAGAAACTCCGTCATCAGGAAGAACTCGACCAGTTGGAGCGCAAGCAGGATCAGGAAATGAGAGATGCCCGCCTGCAGTTCTTCACGATGATAGCCCATGAAATCCGTACGCCGGTAACGCTTATCATCGGACCTTTGGAGAGCCTGAAAGAGCATTGGAAACAGGTTTCCGGAAAACTTACCGATGGTGAGACTATCACGCAGACGCTTTCTGTTATCGACCGTAATGCCCAGCGGTTGCTCTTGCTCGTCAATCAGCTGCTCGATTTCAACAAAGTGCAGCAGAAGGGCATGCAGGTTCATTTCCGTTTGAACAACATTTCGAAGCTGATGCATGCTGTGGCAGAGCGCTTTGCTCCTACCTTCGAGCAGAGAAGCATCCGTTTCAAGGTAGATTATCCTGCTGATGATCTCGTGGCGATGATAGATCAGGAGGCCATTACCAAGGTTATCAGCAATCTGATGACCAACGCCTTGAAATATACCGGAGATTATGTACGCTTGTCCTGTCGCCTGCTGGAGAATGAAACCCATTTCCGCATCGAGGTAGAAGACAACGGATTGGGTATCAGTCCTGACGAAAAGGGAAAAATCTTCGGAGCCTTCTATCAGGCGCGCGACAACAAACCGGGAACCGGAATCGGTCTCAACATCGTGAAGAATCTCGTTGAGGCTCATCATGGTATAGTAGAAGTAGAACCGGAAGTAGGCAAGGGGGCTACCTTTATCGTAACCTTGCCGCTTAACCAGGTGGATGCTGTGGTAGAAAAGGCAGACGAAATGGTGAAGGAAGAAGAGGTTGACGCAGATGAAAATCTGCTGACAGATGAAACTCCTGCTGAGCAAGGTTCTCAAAAGGCAGGCGATGCTATTGTTAGTCCGCTTCGTGAACCGGCAAAACCGGTGATGCTGATTGTGGATGACGATGAAGACATGCGCCAGTTTGTGAAGGCTCATTTCGAAAAGATGTATACGGTTTATACCGCCGATAACGGAAAAAATGCGCTACGTAGACTGGAGAAACATCCGGTTTCACTCATCATAAGCGACTGGATGATGCCAGAGATGGACGGTCCGGAGTTCTGCCGTAGGGTGCGTGAGAATTCAGAATACTCTCATCTCCCGTTCGTGATGCTCACGGCAAAGACCGATGATGCGGCGAAGACGGAGAGTATGAACTGTGGAGCCGATGTCTACATAGAAAAGCCGTTCTCGATGAAGTATCTTGAGGCAAGCGTAAGACAGCTTCTTGAGATGCGCCGTCTGTTGAGGAGTAAGTTCTCTCATACTTCGCTTGAGCCGATAGCAGAGATTGCTCCAACTCAGGTTGATAATGCGTTCCTGGAACGAATGTCTCGCATCATCGAAGAGAATGTGGCGAATCCAGAGCTCAACGTGGCGTTCCTTGCCGAGAAGATGGGTATGAGCCGTTCTTCGCTCTTTAATAAGATTCGCGGTCTTGCCGATGTTACGCCAAACGAGATGATCCAGCTCGTGAAACTTAAGAAGGGCGCAAAGCTCCTGAAAGAAGGAAACTACCGCATCAGCGAAATCAGCTATATGGTAGGTTTCAGCAGTCCTAGCTATTTTGCCAAGTGCTTCCAGAAGCAGTTTGGTGTCAAGCCGATGGATTTCGTTGCTGCGGAATCGTAGGAAAGAAAAACTATTCGGATAGAATAAAAAATCGCCTGGGTGCTCAGATGCATCCAGGCGATTGTCTTATTTGTAAAAAGCCTATTCTTTATTTCTTTGTGGCTCTGATAAAGAAACCGATGAGGCAGATGTAAGCCAGAAGCGAACAAACCTCAGACATCGGATTAACCCACCAGCTGTCGGCGATACTTACCTCGATGCCGCCAAACTTCAGGAGGGCGCTAACCACACCCATCAGGGCTCCACCGGCGATGAAGCCGCTGGCGATGAGCGTTCCCTTCTCACCACGTTCGCTGTTCACTTTGGCATCCTTGCTGCGCGAAGTAACATACCAGTTGATGGCTCCGCCCACGAGCAGAGGAACGTTCAGTTCCAGCGGAATAAACATACCCAGAGCGAAAGCTAGGGCAGGAATCTTGAAATAAGTCAGCACGATGGCTATCACGGCTCCGATGCCATAGAGCACCCAAGGAGCTCCCACACCATTCATCAAAGGGTCGATAACCGCAGCCATAGCATTAGCCTGAGGAGCTGCAAGCGAACCCGATGCGAAACCGTAAGTCTCGTTGAGCAGCATCATCACACCGCCCACGGTAGCCGCACTCACCAGGGTACCGAGGAATTTCCATCCCTCCTGTTTCTTAGGAGTTGTTCCCAGCCAGTAACCAATCTTCAGGTCGGTAATAAACGAACCTGCTACCGAGAGGGCTGTACAAACCACACCGCCCATAATCAGGGCAGCCAGCATGCCGCCAGGACCTTTCAGGCCTACAGCCACCATCACCACAGAGGCGAAGATGAGCGTCATCAGGGTCATTCCCGAAACAGGGTTTGAACCCACGATAGCGATGGCATTAGCCGCTACGGTAGTAAAGAGGAAGGCGATGGCAGCCACGAGCAGAATGGCGATAATGGCGAAGAGAAGGTTGCCCTCCATCACGCCAAACCAGAAGAAGAGGAAGGTTACGAGGATGGTAACAAGCGAACCGATAGCGATAATTTTGAAAGAGATGTCGCGCTGGGTGCGCTTCACGTTCTCATCCACATCGCTCTTGCCCTTCAGCTCCTTGGCAGCCAGACCTACGGCACTCTTGATGATGCCCCAGCTCTTGATGATGCCGATGATACCTGCCATGGCGATACCGCCGATACCGATGCTGCGGGCGTAGGCACGGAAGATTTCCTCCGGACTCATCGCACCCACGGTCTTCACGATGCTAGGATCCCAGGCGCTCAGCACGCTATCATGGAAGATAACGCTCATGCCCGGAACAATCAGCCACCATACTACGAGCGAACCCAGACAGGTGAAGAAGGCATACTTCAGACCGATGATGTAACCCAGACCTAATACGGCAGCACCTGTGTTTACCTTGAATACGAGCTTAGCCTTGTCAGCCAGGTCGCATCCCAGACTTACCACACGCGATGTGAAATTCTCGTTCCACCATCCCAGACTGGCTACGATAAAGTCGTAAAGACCACCCACCAGTCCGGCTATGAGCAGCGGCTTAGCCTGGTCGCCTCCCTTGGCTCCGCTCACCAGTACCTGCGTGGTAGCCGTAGCCTCAGGGAACGGATACTTGCCGTGCATATCGCTTACGAAGTACTTGCGGAAAGGAATAAGGAAAAGAATTCCCAAGACTCCTCCCAAGGCCGAAGCCATGAAGATTTTCATAAACGAAGTTGTCATCTCCGGATATTTAGCCTGCAGGATGTAGATGGCTGGCAGGGTAAAGATGGCTCCTGCCACCACAGCACCCGAACAGGCTCCGATGCTCTGGATAATGACATTCTCGCCCAGCGCCTTGCTACGCTTGGTAGCGGTACTTACGCCCACGGCGATGATGGCGATAGGGATGGCTGCTTCGAACACCTGACCCACCTTCAAGCCCAGAAAAGCTGCAGCGGCAGAGAAGATGACTGCCATCACGATTCCCCATGTAACCGACCATCCGTTCACTTCAGGATAAACCTTGTCAGGCGACATCAGCGGCTTATATTCCTCCCCGTCTTTCAGTTCGCGGAATGCGTTCTCGGGGAGTTGCAAATTGTCTTTTTCTTCCATTATTTCTCAATTCTGATGATATACTCACTCATGAAACTTGCACCTGGCTGCAGACGGTTCATCAGATACTTGTCCTTAAACTCGCCATCATATTCAGCCCAGTCGCTCAAACCATACCATGGCTCGATGCAGAGGAATGGAGCGTGCTTGCCTGTTGGGTTCCAGATACCTACGGCTGGAGTCTTGAACTCGAGGGTTACATGAGGTTCGCCCTGCTCGTTGAGAATGCTCACCTGCTTAACCTGACTCTTGTCGAAGATAACAGCATCTTCTGCGAAAGTCTCCTCGTTTACTTCCCAGATACCCTTGTCGGTTTCTACGGTTTCCTTAGCCTGACGGTCGATGCATCCGCCTACGTTACCATAGAGACGAACAGGAGCCTCGTTGTCGAGTTTCAGGGTAGCCTTCATTTCTTCGCCCTTCTTGCAGCCAGGAACCATGAATGCTGGGTGACCGCCAATCTGGAAGAAGATTTCCTTGTCGTCGGTATTCTCTACGTGCCAGATGACATGAATCTCGTTGCCCTGCAGGCGGTAAGAGATGGCAAGGTTGAAGTGGTAAGGATAGTTCTTCTGAGTCTCTTCGTTGTCGATGAGCGCGAAGGTGAGGCGGTCGGCAGTCTTGCCAACGAGTTTGAACTCTGTATCGCGTGCGAAACCATGGCGAGGAAGGTGATACTCCTTGCCTTCTGTGCGATAAGTGTCTTTCCACAATCCGCATACGATAGGGAAGAGGATAGGAGAGTGGCGGTTCCAGTATTTCTCGTCGCCATCCCAGAGATATTCATTACCATTAGCATCCTTGATGCTCTGAAGTTCTGCTCCGAGAGATGAAATCTCAAGTGTGAGCTGATCATTCTTAATCTGTTCCATTGTTATTAATTCTTTTGTTTAGTTTTTAATGTTTCATCTGATTATCTTTTTTCAAAGATATTGCAAAGGTACAATTTATTTTCGTAAAGCACAAGAAAAGAGCGTTTTTTCTCAGATATTACAATATATTTATACGATTTTGTTAGCTTATCTCGAATATTTGCTGTAACTTTGTAGCCCGAAATAGATAGATAACAAGAAGTATAAGAAAAAAATAGTATTTAATCTAATGAGAAGCAGTAATAAAGTTAAAGGCTTTGCGGCGGGCATTGTTGCCGCAGTATGTTATGGTACCAATCCTTTGGGCACGCTCGAACTCTATGGCGACGGATTCAATTCCAGTTCTGTACTCATCTATCGTTATCTCTTGGCGGTACTGATGTTTGCCGTGGTGATGCTGTTTCGCAAGGAGAGTTTCAAGGTGAAGTGGGGACATCTGATTCGTCTTGGCGTGCTGGGCTGCATGTTTTCGCTCTCATCAGCTACGCTTTATGTCAGTTTCCATTATATGGCGGCAGGTATTGCCAGCACCATCCTCTTCGTTTATCCTATTATGACGGCCATCCTGATGACGGTCTTCTTCCACGAGAAGGTAACGTGGTCTACCTCGCTTGCCATTCTTCTGGCGGTATCGGGAGTAGGATTGCTCTATCAGGGCGATGGAAACGATAAGTTGAGCACGGCGGGTTTTGCCCTCGTCATGTGTTCATCCCTGCTCTATGCCCTTTACATCATCTCCATCAACCAATGGAAGAATCCGGGCATGTCGAACATCAAGTTTACCTTTTATATATTAGTCTTCGGACTGCTTACGATGTTTGTCTATTCGTTTATTGCAGGCGAGCCGATACAGATGCTTCAAACACCTAAACAATGGCTCTGTGCTGCCCAGCTGGCTTTGTTGCCAACGGTATTGTCGCTTTTCTTCATGACCATCTCCATCAATCTCATCGGCAGCACGCCAGCCGCCATCATGGGAGCCCTGGAGCCTGTAACGGCGGTAATCATCGGCGTCTGCATTTTCGGCGAGAGTTTCTCCCTTCAGCTTGCCTTCGGCATCCTCGCCATCCTGGCAGGTGTAACGATTATCATCGCAAGAAAGAAAGGGTAAAAAGGTAAAAAAGTAAAAGGGTAAAAAGCCCCCTTGCGTCCCCCGTTCCCAGCGATTCCATCGCTGGTCCCCATAAAGGTAAAAAGAAGAAAAAATCCTCGCTCGAAAAAGAACTCGAACGAGGATTTTTTTATCTGTTCTAGCCGCAAGCAAATAGGCTCGCGAGCCGCCAGGCGTTAAGATGATTATCTCAGGATATCCTTCAGCGCAAAGTTGGCGAGGATGCTGGTGCTCTGGCTCAGCATGCGGATGAACTCCTGGGCTGAGTTTTTCATGTAAGCATCTTTCAGAATGTGGATGCAGCCATCCATTTCGTTGTCGGCAGCATCGATAGGAATCGCCTTCATGCCGTTCTGCAGAATGGTGGTCGATTCGGAGAGAATGGTCACCAGATTGCTGCGGCTCAGAAGGTCGAAGATGATGTTTACATTATTCACCTCTACCATAATCTTGTAGTTCAAATCTTTGCCCTCTACCATGTGATCAAAGGCGTTGCGTGCCTGCAGACCCTTGCAAGGAAGGATGAGGTCGTAACGCTCCAGATCGGAAAGCTTGACCGATGAAAGGCGCGCCAGCGGATGATTCACGTTCACGATGGCGGCAAGACGGTTGCTGAAAATAGCTCGGCTGTCTACCGCCTTTTCGTTCTTCAGAGGCTTGAAAGCCAGAACGAGGTCGAGTTCGCGCTTCTTCAGTCCGTCCATCAGTTCCTGCATGGTGCGGTATTGGATGTTGAGCTTTACATGAGGATAGGCGTGGAGAAAGGCGATGAGCGTCTCGGACATGATGTTGCTGAAGGAGAACGTTACGCCGATGTTCAGTTCGCCTGTAAGCATTTCCTTCAGATCGTTCATGTGGTCTACACAGGCTTCGGCAGAATTGACCGCGTTTTGGGCGTAAGGTCTCAATTCCTTGCCCGCCTCTGTGAGGTAAACCTCATGAGAATTGCGCTCGAAGAGGGGCAGACCAATCTCCTGTTCCAGATGCGAAATCTGTTGTGAGAGGGTACTCTGGGTGATGTATAACTTGCGCGAAGCTTCTGAGAAGTTGAGCGTCTCGGCTACCTTCAAGAAATATTTCAGTTGTCGTATTTCCATATTGTTCCTTTATTGAAGCTATCGGCTATAGAAATAACCGATAGCTAAATTTGGGTGCAAAGATAAAACATTTATTTTAATATCCTCTTTTTGGGAAGAATAAAATGATGTTTTATCGCATCTCTACTTCTTTTTATCCGGTTATCATCCGATGAAAATCAGATTTCCAACCAGATGATTATTTGATTTCTACTTCGTGCAAATCTACGAATTCGCCATTCTTCTTCTTTCTTTCTACCAGCATGGCAAGCAGCTTGCGCTTGCGGTTGTCGGCGATGAAACGGCGGAAGAATACGTTTGGAATTGCCACACCCAGGGCGATGCAGATGATGGCGAGCGAAGCCTTGATGAGGTTGTTCATACCCACGGTTACTTCTCCTATCACGCCATGTATGTCGATGAAGGCAAAGAGGGCGCGATACATCAGAACTCCCGGTACCATTGGGATAACGCTAGGAATGGTGATGCATTGGTGAGGGGTATGGAACCAATGGCGCGCCTTGATCACAATGATGCTGATGAGTGCAGAACCGGCAAGCGAACCGATGCTCAGACCCATGTCGAGACCGATGTTGCCGTTAGATGGACCCAGATTGACGAAATTGCGGAAGCATACGGCGATGATACCGCCCACGGCTACAACCGGCAACAGACGGCGAGGTATGCTGAAGATGGTAGAGAAACCCATGGCCGATACGGCAGCTGCTATGGCAAACTCCCAGTATTCGTGATGAGGAGTCATCGTAAGATCCTTCACAAAGTTGTCGATATGGCAAACCTGGATAGCGAAGGCGATACCGAAAGCCATCGCGAAGATCATCAGCAGGGTGTTCAGGGCACGAACCATTCCCACCTCAATATATCCGTCGAGCATATCGCACACAAAGTTTATGAGTGGAACTCCCGGCACGATGAAGAGGGCACACGCCATCAGCGGATGCCAAGGGGTATCTGAATGCATGAAGGCTGGAAGCGCTTCGGCAATAGATGGGTTGAGCGAAAGGAATGAGGTCAACCAGGCTATCAGGGTGGCTACGAAAGCCGAAATACCGATGGCTACATAGTTGTTGCAGCCTTTGGTTGGCAAGAACATTCTCAGGCGGAAACCCAATATGGCTGCAAGCGAACAGAAGAAGAAGGCTGGCCAGTCGCAACCGAACTGGATGCAGAATCCGCCGCAGGCAAAACCGCCACCGATGGCTACCTGCCAAGGGGTGAAGCTGCGTGGGGTGGCCTTGATGTCGTTCAGGGCCTGCTCATACTGTTCGAGCGAATAGTTTTCCTTGATGGCCTTCCAGGTGAGCTTACTTACCTGGGAAATAGAGGTGAGGTTGATACCGTGCTTCTCGCATCTCTGGAACTTGGAGAAGGAATGCTCCTCGTCGCTATAGTTTACCATCAGCACGTTCCAGTTGATGTAAAGGTGCATGTATCGCTCGTCGAGACCGAGGAAAGCTGCTGCACGCTTCATGGTTCGCATGATGCGGGATGTGTCGGCAGCACTCTCCATGAGAATGCTACCGGTACGTAATAATAAGTCGAGTTTTCTTCTGAGTTCTGATTCTGCTATTTCCTTGCAGTTGCAGTTGTCCTCTACGCAAGCGCAGGTTTTCAATTCTTTTTCTGTCATATATGTTTATCCGAATACAAAAATAATAATCTGAATGGTTACAATTCTGAGGAACATGGCGAATGGATATACATTCGCATAGCCTACTGTTGGCGCATCTGCCGAAGTCTGCTCACGTACGTAAGCTAGGGCAGAAGGGTTGGTGTTGGCACCTGCCAATACGCCGAGTAATGTATAATAATTGATGTGGAACACGAGCTTGCCGATGATGCCGCCCAGAATGATTGGTATCATGGTGATGGCGATGCCGTAGAGTATCCAGGTCAGTCCGCTTTCTGATGCTACGGTCTGGATAAACTGTTTGCCTGTGCCGAGACCCACGCAAGCCAGGAAGATGCAGATGCCGATTTCGCGAAGCATCAGGTTGGCTGAAATGGTATTGTAGGTAACGAGGTTGTATTTCGGTCCGAAATAACCTATCAGAATGGCTACTACCAATGGACCTCCGGTAAGTCCGAGACGCAGATTCTCGTTGATGCCTGGGATGAAGAACGGAATGTTGGCTACGATACAACCCAGCATGATGCCCAGGAAGATTGGGATGAGGTTAGGGTAGTTCAGACGCTTCATCTGGTTACCCAGCACCTTCTCGGTATGAGCGATGGCGAGTTCCTTGCCCACTACGGTTACGCGGTCGCCCAACTGGAGTTTCAGGTCTGGGGTCGCGATGAGGTCTACACCATTTCTGTTCACGCGGGTAATGTTGGCGCCAAGGTTGCTTCTAATCTGCAACTGGCTGATGCTCTTGCCGTTGATGCCCGGTTTGGTAATCAGGATTCGGCGGTTGATGAGTTCGCTGCTGAATTCCTCGTCCTTTACGTCAACCTTCTCGCCGAGCAGGGCGATGATAGGTTCTTCTACGGTAGGATGAGCCACAATCTGCAGAATGTCGCCCTCTTCTATCACGGTCTGTCCGTTAACCACCTCGTTCTGGCGTTCGCCGTTGTTACGGATAATCTTGGAAACCATGAAGTCGCGCTTCAGGAGATAGCGGATCTGCTTGACGGTATCTTTGAAAACCATCTGGTTAGAAACCTTTACGGCGAAGGTGTTCAGGGTCATCGCTTCAAGATGTCCTTTGCCTCGCTTAGCTTCATCCTCTTCCTTCTGCTTGTCTACGCGTAGCGCGAACCTTAATATAATGAAGCTGAGTATAACGCCGAGCACACCCATAGGATAGGCGATGGCATAGCCGGCTGCGATGGATGGGGCGTCGATGTGGCGCAGGTCGCTGAATGCCTGCTGGGCTGCCCCCAATCCAGGAGTGTTGGTTACGGCACCCGAAAGGATACCTGCCATAGAGGTGATGGATGTTCCCGAAAATGAGAAGATGACTAAGGTAGTAATGATACTCAGGGCCACAACGATCATGCTGAGCAGGTTGAGACTCTTGCCGCCGTTCTTGAATGAAGCGAAGAAGCCCGGACCTACCTCCAGACCGATAGAGTAGACAAAGAGGATCAAGCCAAATTCCTTGAGAAAGTGGAGCAGATGCTCGTCAAGGTTGAGAGAGAAATGTCCAAAGATAAGACCGATGAACAGAATCCAAGCCAAGCCCAGGGAAACACCTTTTACTCTGAGCTTACCTAAACACAAACCCAAGGCGATGACCAGCGAAAGAATCATCACAGAGTGGGCTACTCCGCCTCCCCAAAGGTCTGGGAAGCCATAAAATAGATTTTTTAAAATCTCCATTTTTCTTTATCTATTAATGTAAATACTGAATTTTCAAAAACATTCTTTGCAATCGATTTCTGAAATCGATTGCAAAGGTATGGATAAAAACGAAAGCAAAACTCGTTTTATGTTTAAAAGCTACGAATGCGGCTACAAGTGTTTTCTATAGCAAAAATAGGCTTTGCGGGCTTTTCTTTTCTCTTTCTCATGCATTTCTAGCCCTTTCTTTGCTCATTATATCAGTTTTTTTTCGTAATTTTGCAACCGGATTATTATAAACAGGAAAGAATATGCTGAATATTGATGAAATAAAAGATAAGAGAATTGCCGTGCTCCTTTCGGGTGGCGTCGACAGTTCGGTTGTGGTTTGGGAGTTTGCCCAGCTGGGCCTGCATCCTGATTGCTTCTACATCAAGATTGGTCCTGAGGAGAAAGAGGAGTGGGACTGCTCTTCGGAGGAGGACCTGGAGATGGCTACGGCTGTGGCTAGAAAGTATGGGTGCAAGCTGCAAGTGGTTGACTGCCATCATGAATATTGGAACGAGGTAACCCGTTATACGATGGAGAAGGTGAAGGCTGGTTTTACGCCTAATCCGGACGTGATGTGCAACCGCCTGATTAAGTTTGGTGCCTTCGATGAGAAGATGGGTCACAACTACGACCTCATCGCCACGGGGCATTATGCGCAGACCGAAACGGATGAAAATGGCGATAAATGGCTTGTCACGAGTCCTGATCCTGTAAAAGACCAGACCGATTTCCTGGCTCAGATAGAGAGCTGGCAATTGAAAAAAGCGATTTTCCCTATCGGCCATCATATCAAGAATGAGGTTCGCGAGATAGCCGAAAAGGAGCATCTGATAAATGCCAAGCGTAAGGACAGTCAGGGAATCTGCTTCCTGGGACAGATAAATTATAATGATTATATCCGCCGTTATCTGGGCGAGAAACCGGGCGATGTCATAGAGATGGAAACGGGCAAGCGTATAGGCGAGCACAAGGGTTTGTGGTTTCATACCATCGGCCAGCGCAAGGGCTTGGGCTTTGGCGGCGGTCCCTGGTTCGTGATTAAGAAGGATGTAGAGAACAACATCCTGTATGTGAGTCATGGTTATGATCCGCAGTCGGCCTACAAGAAGGATTTTCCTCTCCATGATTTCCATTTCCTCACACGCGAGGTTGCGATGCAGAAGGTAACTTTCAAGATTCGTCATACGCCGGAGTATCATCCTGCTACGATAGAAAAGCTGGAAGACGGTCGCTGGATGATTCATTCAGAAGAGGCGATTCATGGTGTGGCTCCCGGCCAGTTCTGTGTAGTTTATGATGAGCATCATCATCGTTGCTATGGCTCGGGCGAGATTACGGTATAAATATTTTAAAATGAAAAAAGGGATGAGTCATCAATCTGATATTTTGATGATTCATCCCTTTTTTGTTTTATCTGTTTTTACCCTTCCCCGATAATGCTGTCCAGCAACTCCTGGCAGGCATCTTCGAGAAGCGTGATGACGAGCTCGAAGTCGCTATAGTCACCATAATACGGATCGGGAACGGTGGTGTATTCACGATGATGGGTCAGAAAATCGGCCATGCGCACTACTTTTTTCCTATCAGCCTCTGAAGAAGCCATGGAGGTAATGGCACGGTAGTTTTCGTTGTCCATTACCACGATGGTTTCGAAACGGGCGAAGTCTGACTTCTGGAACTGGCGGGCATGGCTGTTGAAATTGTAGCCATGCTCGGCGCCACATTTGCGCATGCGGCTGTCGGGCAACTGACCTACGTGCCAGCCCCCGATGCCCGCAGAATCGATTTCAAACTCATCCTGAAGCCCCGCTTTTTCTACAAGAGTCTTCATGATTCCCTCGGCTGCCGGAGAGCGGCAGATGTTGCCCAGGCAGATAAATAATACGGTATGTTTACCTTTCTTTGTCATGTTGCTAACTTTTTTGTTTGCAAAGTTAGCATAAATCTCTGTATTATGCAAGATTTTTCTTCATTTTTCTTCCCACAAAGTTCCAGGCAGGCATCTTCTTCAGGGTGCTGCGGATAGGCTGAATGTCCCAAAGCAGGAAGATGATGAGCACGCCGATGCCGATGAGGAAATACATCATTACGGGATAACATACCATCGTTGCCACGCCTATCGTGAGCAGTCGGGTATATTTCTGATGGAGCACCTTGCACCAGAACAGGCAGAAGAGGCATCCGGCGATGGTTCCCACCCATTCTACGAAGTTGAGCACATTGGTGGTAAACGTGCCGAAATGAAGCACGCCTCCCGTAAAGGCTGTCTGCAGCACCTTTGGCGTACTGCCCATGAACTCTACGAAAGCGAAAAGGAGATAAATCCAAGGCTGCAACCGGCGAGGAATATATCCGTTGAACGAAGGGACGCGGAAGGGTCCCTGTAACATAGGAGGTCCTGGCATTTTTTTAATTAATAATTTATAATTTATAGAACATTCTATCTATAGTTTATAGAACATTCTATTTGAGGCGAACCTTGGTTTCTACGTTCAGACCGGCACGGAGCAGGGCTACCTGTTTAGGGTCGTTATCGCGGGTGAGGACGATGCGAACCGGTACGCGAACCGCCCAGCTGCTGGGTCTGTACGTTGCGAACCGAGGCGGCACTTGCCTTCCGGCTGCTTGCCTGCTCATAACGTGCCTTGGCTCCCAGATAGCGGGCGTAGGCATTATCATATTGCTGGCGGGTTACCGCATCCTTCTTCATCAGGGCTGCAAAACGGTCGAAATCCTGCTTGGCGTTCATCATGTCTACACGTGCCTCTTCGATACCTGCCGAAGCCGTCTGCACGTTGGTAGTGGTGGTTCCCATGCTGGCTGAAACAACCGAAGAACCTGCCTTAGAACCGCGCAGACAGCCTCTGCCTGAGCCACATGCAGGCGGAATTCTGAATCTTCGATAATGATGAGTGTATCGCCCTTCTTCACGTGCTGATAGTCGGAGAAACAGATTTCCTTGATAAATCCTGATACGTGTGTGTTGATAGGCGTAATGTGGCGGTTCACCTGGGCATCATCGGTATAAACCACGTCGCTACCATGATAAAAATGGCTGAAACACCAGCCGATGGCTCCTATAAAACAGAGGATGATAACTACATTATATATTCTCTTGATAATCTTCTTGTTCATAATTTATATTTGTTTTATTGTTTGAAAAGAGCAGACGAATTCTTCGTTCTTCACTTCCTAAATTTCTCCCGCTATGTATTTCATGCGGTAATAAGCGTATACGATGTTGATGCGGGCATCTACCCCATTCAGTTCGGCGTTGAGCTTCAGGTTCGATGCATCCACCATGTCCGGTTACCAGCGCCACTTTCGGCAGCAGGTCGCTCTTGGCAATTTTCTCCTTCTGTTCCGCTATTCTGATGGCGTTGCTGCTCTGTTCCAGCAGGGGCGAATTCATCGTGCTTGCCGTCTGCCAGTAAGCTTCGCCATCCTTGGCGTAAGCCTTGTCGGCAATCGTAGCGTCCGGAATAATCTGCATCTCCTGTTTCCCTTTATCTTCCTGGTTCATGCCGAGCGTATTCAGGAGCTGGTGGTTCAGGATACTGCGGTTGTTGCGTAGTGAAGTGAGTCCCAGTTTCAGGCTCTCCATCTGCAGTTCGTATCTGGTGATGTCGTTCTTGAGCGCCATTCCCTGGGTTTGTTTCGCCTTGATGTCGGCGATAAGCTGGCGGGTAAGCTCGATGTTTTTTTCATATACCTTGATACGGTTGTCTATCTTGTAGAGGTCCAGATACTGTCCCAGGGCGATGAAGCGAGCCTGCTGACGGGTGAGTTTCACGCCCACCTCTGCCTGCTGCTTGCCCAGTTCGGCGAGGCGGATGCCTGCGTTGATGGCGCCACCAGCATAAACCACCTGCTGTGCCTGGAAGGCGAAATTATTGCCGAAGTGGGGCGATTTCAAACCTTGGGCGTTACTGAAGTCGCGGTCGGTCATCAGGGCGTTTCCGATGCAACTGAAGGAGAGGGATGCATCGAGGTCGGGCAGTTTCTTGCTTTTAGCCGATTCGATACCGATGCTGGCAGCTTCTACGCCCGATTTCGAGGTTCGTAGCGACTTGCTGTTTTCTTCGATTCTCTCAAAGAGTTGGGCGATGGTCATTCTGGTTTGAGCCACAGCCCATAGAGAGCCTCCCCAGATGAGAAGGCCTGCAATCATCATTTTCTTTATCATTCAAAAATCTGTTATTATTATTATTTAAAAATTCCGTTATCTCATGAATTCGGGTGCAAAGGTACGGCGATTTTGGCGAATATCCGTTTTAAATTTTTCGTGCCGCATGGATTTTTTCGGAACAAAAGTTCTTTTTTCTCACATTATTTCCGTATATTTGCACGCAAAAAGCGAATAAAAGGTATTTATGATAGAATTATCAGAACAGAACAGTTATCAGGAGGCCAGTCTTTTCTGCTCCGATTTGAGCGAGTGGCAGGAGGGTCCGCAGGTATTGACCTATGGAGCCATTCTCCTTTGCCGCAAGGGCAGGGCCGTGCTGAATGTGAATTATAAGGATTGGGATCTCTATGAGGGAGCCGTCATCACCCTGTTTCCGAATGATGTGGTAGAGGTGAAGAAGGTGGAGTCTTCTGCTTCCTGCGAGGGGGATACTTGTGCCGGAATGAATGCTTCTGCCTTCGAAGTGGAGATGCTGAAATATAATCCATCTCTGCTGCGCGAAGTCAGTCTACAGCTGGAACAGACGGTTTATTCAGCCCTGCGCGGGGACCGATGCCGGCAGGATTCGCCCGTGGTTACCCGTATCATCGACAGCATGTTTTCCCTCCTCAGACTCTATTTCGAGCAGCACGACTGTACCTGTATCTCGCAGCTGGTACTCTATCAGCTCAAGGCCTTCTTCATAGGGTTCCATGAATATCTGCAACGCAATCCGCAGAACTGCCCCGACGAGGTGAAATCTTACAGGGTGAGAGAACTCTTCAACCGCTTCATGAAGCTCATGGAACGCGATTACAAGAAATCGAGAGATGTCAACTATTATGCCGAGCAGATGAACATCACCTCCAAGTATCTTTCGAATATCGTGAGACAGGTAACGGGTCATACACCCAAGATCATCATCGACCAGTATGTGGTGCTCCAGCTGAAGATGCAGCTCAAGCGCTCAGCCCAGAGCATCAAGGAGATGGCATGGGAATATCATTTTGCTGATGCCAGCTTCTTCTGCCGCTATTTCAAGAAACATACCGGAATGACGCCGCAGCAGGTGAGAGAATGAATACAGTAATTATAACATAAAAATTTTCAAAACATGACAACAACACTTATCATATTGGTTATTACGGTAGCCCTATTCATCTGGGGCAGGGTGAGGGCCGACATCGTGGCGCTTACCGCCCTGGCTGCACTCCTGGTTCTGGGTATCCTGACGCCTGCCGAGGCGCTGGCGGGCTTCTCTTCGCCCATCGTCATCATGATGATAGGACTCTTCGTGGTGGGTGGAGCTATCATGCAGACCGGACTTGCCAAGCTTATGGGCAATAAGCTCATGGCGCTCTCGCGCGGCAACGAAACCGTTACCTTTCTGCTCGTAATGCTCGTTACCTCCTTTATCGGCGCCTTCGTGAGCAATACCGGAACGGTAGCCCTCATGATGCCTATCATCATGAGTATAGCTGCGGGCTCGGGCATGCAGTCGTCGCGTTTCCTCATGCCGCTTGCCTTTGCCGGAAGTCTGGGCGGAATGCTCACCCTCATTGGTACGCCGCCCAACCTGGTTATCGATGAAGTATTGACCGAGGGCGGTTATCAGCCGCTTGCCTTCTTCAGCTTCTTCCCTGTGGGCATCATCGTCATCGCCATCGGCATCATCGTGCTCATGCCGCTCAGCAAAATCTTCCTCAGCAAAAAGCAGAGCGGTAAGAAAAAGAAGCAGGGCAAATCGCTTGATGACCTGGTAGACGAATATCAGCTGCTCGATAATCTGCATCGCTACATCGTGCCTAGCCGCCGCCCTTCTGCCGCCCTCGACGAGAATGGCGAGCAGATGGATATCGTGGGCAAAACCCTGAAGGATCTGAGCATCCAGAAGAAATATGGCGTGAGTATCATCGAGATAAGAAACGAGAAAAAATCACGACTGGGACTGGTGAAGGATGTGAGCCAGAACATGGCGAAGAGCAGCAGCACCATTCAGGTTCACGATACCTTATATATAATAGGTGAGGAGGAGAAGATGAAACGCTTTGCCAGCGATTACGGACTCAGGAAGATGAAGGATGTGAAGATTGATTTCTACGACTTGGGACTGACCGAAATCGTGGTGATGCCTACGTCTAATTTTGCCGGTCTGCGCATAGGCGATGCCAACCTGCGCAAGCGTTTCGGCATCAACGTGCTGGGCGTAAAGCGTGGCGATGAATATATTACCGACAATCTGATAGCCACCAAGCTGCATGTGGGCGATATGCTCCTGGTGCAGGGCGAATGGACCAATCTGGCTCATCTGGCTACCGATACGAGCAACTGGGTGGTTATCGACCAGCCAGAGAAGACTGCCGACAAGGTGCTCTTGGATTATAAGGCGCCTGTGGCGGCTGCCATCATGCTGCTGATGATTGCGATGATGGTATTCGATTTCATTCCTGTGGCTCCGGTCACGGCGGTCATCATCGCCGGACTGCTGACCGTCTTTGCCGGTTGTTTCCGGAATGTCGAGGCGGCTTACAAGACCATCAACTGGGAGAGCATCGTGCTGATAGCCGCCATGATGCCGATGTCTACGGCGCTTGAGAAGACAGGTGCTTCTGCCTTGGTTTCTCAGGGGCTGGTAGAGAGTTTGGGTTCGATGGGACCTACGGCTCTCTTGGTAGGCATCTACTTCACCACTTCTCTGATGACGATGTTTATCAGCAATACTGCCACGGCTGTGCTGATGGCTCCTATTGCCCTGGTGGCGGCCCAGCAGGTAGGTGTGAGTCCTTATTCCTTCCTTTTTGCGGTTACGTTAGGCGCCAGCATGTGCTTTGCCTCACCATTCTCCACGCCTCCTAATGCGCTGGTGATGAAGGCGGGTGGCTATACGTTTATGGATTACGTGAAGGTAGGTTTGCCGTTGCAGATTATCATCGGCGTTGTGATGACCTTCGTTCTTCCGCTCCTGTTTCCTTACTAAGGATTTTTGATATCAAAATAAAAGCCCCCGATGTTTTTCCCGCATTGGGGGCTCTTTTTTTATCGGATTAAATCAGGCTTTTTTATTTTCCCAATTTGGGAGATTTTTTTCTCCAACTGGGCAAGTGATTTTGCGCGCTTTCTGAATCACGATGCAAAGATACGAAATCCCGATTTATCAGTTGTGCGATAGCGTGCGATGCCGTGCGATAGCGGAACATTTTTCTCCAATCTCTTTTCTTCGTGTTCACGGAAGTTGGGACAGATAGTTTCAGCGATGTTGGACAGTTGTTCCTTATTATAGCCCGAATCGGCAACAAGATAGGTCTTCATACGGCATGATTTCCCCTAATTGAGGGCGGAATACTGAAAAATAGCCCCATTTATCTCCACTTCGAGTATCGGGAAGAGCATCGGAAATAAGGGTTCCTGCATGTCTTTTGATGCCTGAGAGATCAAAAGTTGCACCTATTCGATGCATTTTCCCAGCTTTTTCATCGTCGGAGCGGTTGAAATGGGGATATTGTACTTCAAATTCTTAGTCTCTATTTCTACATAATTTATTGATTATGAGCCTTTTTGAGAGAAGTGGGGTTGGGCGGAGCGTTCCAGTTCCAGTTGTTCCAATTAATTTTTTGAGCGTTCCATTCTACCTTCTTATATATAACTATCTATATATTAAGTAGTTATAGAGTCTCTATAAAGGGATATTGTCCTATGAAAACCTATTTGGAACAACTGGAACAACTGGAACAACTGGAACGCTTGCCCGAAAATCATTTCTGTTTTGATCCTGTTACCGGCACCCCCGAAGTCCCCATTTCCTCTAGAAAGCCTCAACTCCGTTTTATCAGTTTTTACCCCTGCCGCTGAATGATTTCCTATCTTTGCTGCGTGTTTGAAAAATAACCTTTTCTTATGCCTTTGCAGAGTACCCGGCAAGCATGGACCTACCTTTTATGCCGCAAAGTTAAGATTATTATTTGGAATGAGCAAAGATTTTGGGGCTTTTTCTTGGTGGTTTATCAAAAAATGAGTAGTTTTGTGCTTGAAAATCTGCTCTTTTTTTGATGGAATCATTCGGGAAAGAGAGATTGGAGTGAACGGAAAATTGAAATCATAACGAAAAAAACGAAAAGATGAATAAAATTACGATGCTCGGAACGGGAAATGCTACGGTTTCTCAGATTTATAATACCTGTTTTCTGCTCAAGACTCCCAGCACCCTGATACTGGTGGATGCGGGCGGAGGAAACGGAATATTGGCGCAGCTGAAGAAGGTGAATGTTCAGATTTCTGATATTCATCACCTCTTCGTTACCCATGCGCATACCGACCATGTGTTGGGTGTGATCTGGGTAATCCGAATGGTGGCACAATGTAAGGGATATGAGGGATTGCTGCATGTGTATGGAAACGATAAGGTGATAAAGGTGATCAAGACCATCATCGACATGATTCTTGCCAAGAAGCAACTGGCTAAGGTGGCTGAAAGGGTGGTGTTCCATCAGTTGGAAGATGGCGATTGCTTCGAAGTGGGGGATATGAAGTTGGAATGCTTTGATATTCAGTCTACTAAGGAAAAACAGTTCGGATTCCGAGCAGAGTTGCCTTCTTCTGATGAATCGGATAAGCCTTTGGTCTTGGCGTGCCTGGGTGATGAACCTTATAACGAGCAGAACCGACGCTACATAGTGGGGGCTGACTGGATGATGTGTGAGGCGTTTTGTCTCTATGCCGACCGCGATACGTTCAAGCCTTATGAGAAATGCCACAGTACGGCGCTTGATGCCGGAAAACTAGCGGAGGAACTGGGCGTGAAGAATCTTATCCTGTATCATACGGAGGAGAAAACACTCGCTAATCGTAAAGAAAATTATACTCGTGAAGCTGCCGAGAACTTCAAGGGTAGAATCTTCGTTCCGGATGATTTGGAGGTGATAGAGCTGTAGAATTTCTTTCTTTATAATTGTGGGCTTAATCAGTTTTGATCCGGTAGGAAAATCTTGGTTACTTCCCGCTCTCCGAAATCTATCATGGCGTTGAAGAGACTCACTTTTTCCGCCTTTCTGAGGTTTTCTAGTGTGAGGTCGGCTTCCAGGATGATGCCGGTTTCCAGGAGCTGGGCACGTTTGGTTCCCTGGAGCAGGGGATGCTTGGGGGTGAGCCATCTATTGCCATCAAAAAGGGCGAGATTGGTGAAGGAGGTATCGGTAATGAGCCCGTTCTTTACAATGATGATTTCATCGCAATCGTCCTTCTGGGCTACCAGGGCGTTGAGCGCACTTCGGTCTGTGCTCTTATAGGTGTAGTCGATATTATTATCCTCTACCACCTTGAGGGAATGAATCTCCTTCATCTTGTAGGGGGCGTACTCGATGGCTTCCACGCCCTGGGTGCCATAAACCACTCGTGCCTTGTAAAGGTTCATTTCCTCTTTTGGGGAAATGAGGGATGAGAGTTTTATTTCTTCAGATGCGAGGGTTGGAAAGAACCTGCGGATGGTTCTCTCCATTCTTGCCTGATGATAGGGTAGGGCTAGAGCCTTGCCGTTTTTGATCTTTATTGTTTCTATAAATTGCTGTTTCATAATCTCTTTTATTTTTTTCTAAGATGAAAGGTGGATTTAAAACGGAAGATAGATTTTCTGAATCACTTCCTCGTATTCCCTCCGGCAATCGCTCTTCGAAGTGATGCCGCCGCCTGCCTTGAAATACAATTTTCGGCTTTTCTTCGGCTTCTTTCCTTCGTTTGCCTTGAAATTCTTTTCTCCGTCGGCTTCAAAATCAACCGGCGAAGTTTCTTCTTCTATGAATCTTATCATGACGGCAGAGTTGAGTTCGCCCTGGTCGTAGATTCCCATGATGCCCGTGTAGAAGCCGCGGTCGTAGCCTTCTGCCTCTTGGATAATCTGCATGGTTTTATCTTTCGGGGCACCCGTGATGGAACCGGCTGGGAGCTGGGCATCGAGGATTTCGCCCAGATGGTGCGGGTAATCTTCGGGCAGGCGACCGCTGATTTCTGAACTGGTTTGCAGGATGTCGCCCTTGTTGGTGTGCAGCACGTCGACGTAACGGTATTTATCTACCCTTACATCTTCTGCCACCCGGCTCAGGTCGTTTCTTATCAGATCTACGATGGTGGCGTGTTCTGCCGCCTCTTTCCGGTCTTCCATCAGCAGCTTTTCGGCATTGGGGAGGGATGCATCCAGGGTTCCCTTCATGGGATAGGAGTAGATTCTTCCGCCCTTGATTCTGACGAAGGTTTCGGGCGAAAAGCAGACGAAGGGGGTGAGATTCTCTTCTATGTTCTCTTCTTTCAGATGAGCTTTATCTTCTGCTTGAGTTCTCTTTCTTCTGAGCAGCAGTTTATACTTCCCTTTTGCACGATGGAAAATTTCTTCTAATGAAAGATTGCAGCTTACGGGAACCCGGTTGGTGAGATTCGTAAGATAGCTGTTGCCCGCCATAATGTTGCTCTTCACGATGTTGAAGCTTTGCTCGTAATCCTCGTAAAGTGGGGGTTCTATCTGCCAGGTAGTCTCCGAAATCTCTTCCTTCCAAGTCTCTTTCCTGGCATGAGAGAAGTTCCCTTTTCCTTCGAAATTGAAGAGGCATTCTTCGGGATTTATATCTGATAGCTTGCGGATGAAGGCCTCGTCTGCCTGGTAGTTGATGACAAAGAGAAAAGGCTCATCCTGGCTTGCCAATCGGTTGATTTTATCTATGATTTCCTGTTTCATGTCTGCAAAGATACTGCTTTTATTTGGATGGGCAAAAAATTGGTGATAAAAGATTGGTGATAAAAAATCCCGAAACATGGAAAATGCCTCGGGATTTGGTTGATATGCGTTTGTGTTCTTTATTTTAATACGCTTCTCCCTGCTCTATTTCTTCCTGCGTGATGCGCTTGCGGTCGATGGCGTGCCAGGCGAAGACGATGTAGGCGAGCACGAACGGGATGAGGAGGGAGACTATCGCCATGGTGCGGAGCGTGAACTCGCTGCTACAGCTGTTGGCGAGAGTGAGCGAACTCTGAAGGTCGATGTTGGATGGATAGTAGGCGGTATTGTTCCAGCCGGCTATCAGCAGCAGAACCAGCACGGTAAGCACGGTTCCGATGCCCGTAAACCAGATTCCCTTTCTATACTGCACGCTCCTCGATGACTTGAAAATGCCGAAAAGAACGAGTACTACACCTATTAATAATATTACAAGCAAGATTGGCATCTCCAGGAGATTGTGAAGATACTTCATACTCTCAATCGTAATGCCGGAAGAAGAAGTGCTGAATCCATCTTTTACCAGCAATCTGATGAGGAATGGCAGGAAGAACAATAGGAAGAGGAGGGCATTCCATGGCAACTGGCGGGTGCAGCGCTCCTGAATCTGCTGGTGCTCG
>ERZ773227.1035-NODE-1035-length-21930-cov-103.432183_pt1 | contig 21930 bp, 9 predicted proteins | sample MGYA00580525_ERZ773227 | MGnify/ENA primary metagenome ERZ773227 (study PRJEB29015, sample SAMEA2737782) | human gut metagenome | biome: human gut; feature: human-associated habitat; material: faeces | place: China | collected 2012 ... | reverse complement strand
CATATAGAAGGTCTTGTTCTTCTTGTTATAGCTGATGGCTGGTGCGAAGATACCGGCTGATACCTGCTGGCCCTTCAATGGAACCTGTGATGTGCGGTCGAGGACATGACCGGCAGGCTGCCAGTTGACCAGGTCTTTACTGGTTGAGAGAGGCACACCTGGGAAGAAGGTAAACGAAGAGTTTACCAGATAGTAGGTGTCGCCTACGCGACAGAGTGATGGGTCTGGATAGAAACCAGCCAGTACCGGGTTGTAATACTGGTGAGTCTTGTCGATTTCAACATTGAAGCGAGCGTCATTGCCCGCATACTTGAAATAGTCAAACTCAGCTGTCTGCGCCTGTGCAGCGGCTGCAAGCGTCAGGGAAAGCGATAAGATTGCAATTTTCTTCATTTTATTATTGGGTTTAAAATTACAGAATGAGTATCTGAACTCATGGCTGAAACATGTATTCAGAATTCTGCTGCAAAGTTACCGCTTTCCTTTTAAATATACCCCCACAGAATGTTACCAACACTTTGCGAGGCGTATCATAAACATCTCTATATGTAACAAATACTTTATTTTGGGAAACATCTGGCCTTTTCTGCAGTGAAAAGGCTAGATTTTCCGGTGTGCCTGCATATAATCGCGAGGCGAAGAGCCATAAAAGTTCTTGAACATGGTGCTGAAGCTGGCTGGGTTGGAGAAACCGCAGCTAAACATGATGTCTGTTATCGTCTTGTTAGAGTGGGTCAGCAACTTTTCGGCATATTGCAGACGGGTATTGCGGATGAAGGCATGTGGTGTCTGGTTGGTCAGCTCCTTCATTCGGCGGTGCAGATGCACACGGCTCAGTCCTACTTCGCGGGCAATCATATCCACACTCAGGTCCTCATTATCCATATTATCATTGATTACCTTCATCACCTGTTCCATCAGCTGGTCTTTTGGCGAAAGGGCTTTTTCTATCGCAATCTGCCTGTCGCTCTGTCTTTCGTTGCCCATAAACTTGTTTTTCAAAGTACGGCGCACGTTGAGCAGGTTGATGATGGTGCGACGCAGAATGTCCATATTGAACGGCTTCACCACATAGGCATCGGCACCCGACTGCAAACCGGTCAGCTGGTCTTCCTCTCTGCTCATCGCTGTAAGCAGAATCACTGGAATGTGGTTGGTGTTCACATTGTTCTTGATCTTGGTACAGAGCGTATTGCCGTCCATCTCTGGCATCATGATGTCTGAGATAACGAGGCTTGGCTTCTGCTTGATAATCTCCGGCAGCGCCTCCTTTCCGTTGCAGAAGGTAAGGATATTGTAGGTTTCCTGTAGTTGGGTCTTCAGGAAATTACGTGTTGCCTCATCGTCTTCTACCACAGCGATGGTGCTCTTTGCCTTGCTCTTGAAATCTTCTTCGGCGTCATTGGCTGTATCGGCAGCATTCTCTTCGTTTCCTTCCTCCATGTTTTCTTCCAGTTCCTTGATGTCTTCAGCAGTCTGTGGCTCCGGTGCATCTATCATTTCTTCCGGTTTCAGATGCTCGTTGCCCAGAGGCAGCGTGATGAGGAACTGGCTTCCTTCCTTCCAGTCGGCTTCATCAAGTGTCTTGTTGTTGGCGGCTGTAATGGTTCCGTAGTGCAGTTCCACGAGTGAGCGCGTCAGGTCGAGACCGATTCCCGTACCTACATTCCGGTCATAAGAAGTGGTGGTACTCTGATAGAAGCGCTGGAAAATCGTTTCGAGCTTTTCCTCCTGAATGCCCTTGCCGCTGTCCTTGATGGCGATGCGGACATAATGAGGCGAGTGGGAGAGGGTGATACGGATTCTGCCGCCTGCAGGAGTAAACTTGAAGGCGTTTGACAGGACATTCATCAATACCTTGTCAAAGTTGTCGCGGTCTATCCATACCGGGAGGGCCTCGTCTTCGTGCTCAAAGGTGAATTGGATGCTCTTGGCTATCGCCTGCTGGCAGAAGAGTTTGTATTCATCGCCAATAAAGGCAACCATATCGGTTTCGCTCATGTGCATCACCATTTGTCCCTTGTCAATCTTTCTCAGGTCCATCATCTGGTTAATCAGGTGCAGGATTCGTTCCGAGTTCTTACGCATCATATCGTAGATGCCCTGTCGGTGAGCGTCTTTGTCTTCCTTAATCAGCGTGAACAGCGGAGTGAGGATAAGGGTCAATGGGGTACGGATTTCGTGGCTGATGTTCATGAAGAACTTCAGTTTTGCTTCGCCCATCTCTTCCGCATGGATATGCTGCTGCAATATGAGCTGGTCTTCCATCTTGCGTTTGCGGTGCTTGATATAGAGCAGACAGAGCCCCAGGAAGGCAAGCAGATAGCAGAGTCTTGCCCAGATGCTGGCGTACCAGGCTGGGTGGACGATGATGGAGAACTCCTTGACAGGGGTTTCGTATCCGTTGCAGATGGCCTTGACACGGAACTTATAGGTACCTGCTGGCATATGTGAGAATGACAGTTCGTTCATGCCAGACTGTATGGTTCGCCAATCCTCACCATTGATGCTGTAGGCGTAACTGATCTGCTCTACATTATTATATGTAAGAGTAGACAGTTGGATGGTGAAGGTGTTGTCTTCATGAGATAAGGAGAACTTGTCGCTGTTGTAGGCGCCTTTGTCGGTGATAGTATAGATGCCCGATTCCATATCCGGGTATACAGGGTTGTTGCCAACAAGAAGTCCTGATATGGTAACTTTTGCCTGCCAAGGATGCTGTTTCACCTTGTCCGTATCAAACCAGTTGATACCGCCGGTTCCGCCCATCACCAGCATCTTTCCTCCCCAGAGCGTGCAGGCAGCTGCATCGCTGAACTCATTGCTCTGTAAGCCATTGTCCGAGAAGTACTTGTTGATAGTTCCTTTTTCTGTATCTACCTGGTTTAAGCCACAGGTAGTTCCTATCCAGATTCTGCCCTTGTAATCTTCTATGATGCTGGCTACGCTGTTGTCTGAAAGTCCAAGTTCTGTGTTATAAATCTTCGGATGAGTATATCCCTTCTTCGGATCATAGCAGATTGCGCCGTCTTCAGTGCCAAACCATACGCGATTCTTGCTGTCAGAATAAACGCAATGAGAGAAACTGCCCTTGTTCAGACAGTTGACGCCACCGAAAGTGGAAGTCCAGCTATTTTTTTGCTGGTCATAGCAAGCCAGACCCACAGAAGTGGCTACGAAAACCCGCTTACCATCTTTTGAGATGCTAAGTTTTATGAGGTAATCATTAGGAATACTGTTTTTTTTCAGGTTGTTGTCGGCACCATCTTGTTTTTTCCATTGCTTGATGCTTCCATCTGGAGAAAGGCGGAAAAGTCCTTTGCCCATGGTAGCAAACCATACATTGCCCTGCGGGTCTTCCTGGATATCGAAGATGCCCGCCTGGTTGCTTATGCCTAGGCTGAATGGATGGAAAGATCCCCCCGCATCTATCAATCCGATGCCGTTAGTATAGGTTCCTACCCATGTTCTGCCTTTCTTGTCTTTGCAGAGTGCCAGTACCGTGGTGTTGCTTAATAAATGGCTCTTGATGCTACCTGTTTTTATGTCAAAGAGGTAAAGACCATCCTTGTCGGTGCCCACCCAGACTTGATCGCCCTGGTTGGCACACAGACTTGTGATGCTGTTTTCGCCTATCACGTTGCGGCTGTCCAAACGGTAGCCCATATAGTTGAAATCGCATTGAGCCTGCGACTGCATGAATACGCCCTTCTGGAGCATACTCACCCAGATGTTTCCCGTAAAATCTTCTATAATGCTGGAAATCTTGCTCTTGGCAAGATTTACTTCATGGCAGAACAGAGGATTATTTTGCAAGAATCCTGTTACAGGATTATACACGAAGATACCCATACCATCGCAACCGATAAACAAGCGCTGGTCGCGGCTGATATAGATGTTGTCAATAGGAAGATTGCCTATGCCGGCTATCTTGGTGAAGATGGTTGAACCTGCCTTGAGAAGGTAAACACCATCATTCTTGGTGGCAAGATAAATGTTGCCCTTGTCGTCTTGCCTGATATCTTGTGTGTTAAGTTGCTCTGTTCCCATGATGCGTGAAACAAGCTTGCCGTTCTTTTCTTTCCGTAACAGCTTTCCGTTTTCCAGGATAATCCAGAGCCTTTCTTGTTTGTCTTCCAGAATCTTATGTATGTATTTCAGGTTCTCCACTTCTCCTTTCATGGTGTAACAGGCGTTTGCATCTGTTTTCTTGGTCATGATGCCGTAACCGGAGGTAACGACAGCAATATCGCCATTGTGCAAACGGCTTACCTGGTTAACGTAAGTGTTTATAGGCTTATTTCTTGAATCGAGCATAGGTACGTTGCAGAACCTTTTACCATTAAGTATAAGTAGCGACTTGTTTGTTCCCAGCACAATACGCCCCTTTTCATCCTGTGTTATACAGTTGATATAGTTGCTGTTGAGCCCGTTACTGTTGTTGTAGGTTTTTCTGATGACCATAAAGTTATAGCCATCATAGATATTCAAGCCGTTACGGGTGGCAATCCAAATGAAACCATTTGAATCCTGGAACACCTGAGTGGCAAGGTTGCTCGAAAGCTGGTTGTCTGAATTGAAAAGTTTTCCTCGCTGCGCCATCATGTTCTGCGCAGTGAGACTGAAGATAAACATCAGTAAAAGACCGATGTATCTCATTGTTCTGAGATTTGATTTCATGGAAATCATCATGATTCTTGGTTTCATTGTCTTTTTTGGCTTTTTTATATTCGTTTGCAAAAATACAAAATTAATGGGAGAATAATGCATGATAAGGTATGTTTTTTACGAGAATATATTAAAAAAGATGTTAAAATGTTACGTAGGGTAAAGATAATGTTACATGTGGTACGAGAGAAAAACTATTGGTTACTTATTATAAAGTATATATGATAGATTAGAAGTATCTTTGCATCGGTTTTTAAGTTGTATATATTTAGTATATTTAGGTTAGTTAGGTTTATACATAATAGTTTGTAGAATAGGTTTAGAATTTCTAAGAGATTTTGATATTATGGTTTTTATATAGAATCATGATTAATTGGTTTCGGGATTGGTGCGTAGTGATTACGCGCCATTCTATTTTAAAAGACCAGCATCCTTTTCTGTAAACTGGAACCTGGCAATTCTTCATAATATAATAAGGTGACTGACAATAAATGATAAATCTAAAAATAATTGTAACAATGAACAGAAAGAAATTGTTAATATCACTCGCTATGGTTATGCTGTCAATGGCGGGGCTGGCTGCAGATAATCTGCCGGCACTCCGTGTGCAGGGTAAGAACCTGGTGGATGCCAATGGTAAGACTGTTGTCTTGCATGGTGTGATGGATACACCGAACCGCTACTTCAATGGGTGGAGATGGCAGCAGTGGAAGGCTGATTATTCTGAAGCCGACATTCAGCCTTGCTTGGAATATTTCTCTAAGCAGTTCTCGGCTATTACCGACAAGAAGCAGGGTGCTTATTGTACCGTGTTCCGATTGCACATGGATCCATGTTGGACCAACGATCCATCGAAGAAGGCAGAGAATGAGGCTGACATCTCAGCATTCAACATGGCGCGCTACCGCCTCTATCTGCAGAAACTCTATATCCCATTAATTAAGGATGCCATCGCCCACGGACTCTACGTCATCGTACGTCCACCGGGTGTCTGTCCTGGTGATATCAGTGTTGGCGACAAGTATAACCGCTATCTGAAGGCTATCTGGGAAGCATTTGCTGCCGATGAATACATCAAGCAGAATGAAGGAGTAATCTCCATCGAACTGGCCAATGAGCCTGTGAGAGTACATCTATCAGACAGAACGGATTCAGAAAAGGCTTTGCATGATTACTTCCAGCCGGTGGTGGATGTGATTCGCGAGCAGGGCTTCAAGGGAATCATCTGGGTTCCGGGCGCAGGTTATCAGAGTCAGTACCAGAATTACGTCAAGTATCCTATCACCGATAGCGAGGACAACTTCTCTTATGCAGTACATGTTTATTCCGGGTGGTATGGAAATATGACCGATAAGAATTACGATCACGATACTTTCATCCGCAACTTCAAAAGTCAGGTGCCGATGGTAGAGACGAAGCCTATCATGGTAACGGAGATAGACTGGAGTCCGGAAGATCCGGACAAGGCGAGCGAAGGTCACTATAATGAGTGGGGACAGTGGATACAACCTAACCTGGGAAGCTGGGCAACAGCATCTACCTCGAAATGGGGATTGGCATGGAAGGCAGTTCACGACCACTTTGGCAATATCGGAATGACGATTACCCATCCACAGGAATATTACGATATTGATGTATATCTTAAAACGGGCAAGGTGATTCCAGGTTTCCAGAATGCCAAGAAACACGGATTGTTCGAAGAGTGTTGCGGCTATGCCTGTATGAACTGGTATAAAGAGTGGTATTTGAAACAAAATACAACGGGAATTAAACAATTAGAAACCCAGGCAGACGTGGTTTCCACCTTATATTATAATATAGAAGGAAAAGAAGTTGAAAAGCCAACTGCAGGTGTTTATATAATAAAACAACTGTTAAGTAATGGAAAAATACGTTTTCACAAGGTTTTTCTGAAATGATAAACTTTCTGTTACACCACGCAAAGTTTGTTTCGAAAGAAATCCATACCTTTGCCGCCGTGAATAAACAGTTTTTGTGCACGCCTAAATTTTTAAAGCATAAATCAAAAATGAATAGAACATGATTGAACAAGTGTTAACAATGAAACGGACAGCAGCCTTATGCTTGGTGGGAGCTTTCTGCAGCCTGAATGCTCAGGCACAGAATATCCAGGTCAAGGGTAATCTTGTTGACGGTACAGGTGAGCCTCTGATAGGTGCCACTGTAAAAGTGAAAGGTAATGCCAGCGTCGGTGCGGTCACCGACTTAGATGGTAATTTCAGCATCAGTGTTCCTTCTGAGAATTCTATCCTCGTATTTACATACGTAGGTATGAAGACCAAGGAAGTAAAGATTGGTAAGAAGAGAGAGTTCAAACTTACTCTTGAAGATGACAACGCCATCGGCGAAGTTGTAGTCGTTGGTTATGGTCAGCAGAAGAAGGCTTCTGTCGTAGGTTCCATCACCCAGACTACTGGTGAGGTTTTGGAGCGTGCAGCTGGTGTCAGCGACGTCGGTTCAGCCTTGACAGGTAACCTCCCAGGAGTTGTTACAATCCAAGGCAATGGTATGCCTGGTGAGGAGGAACCTCAGATTATCATCCGTGGTTCTAGTTCATGGAACAATTCCGACCCTCTCGTTCTCGTTGATGGTATTGAACGTCCTCTGAGCAGCGTGGACATCTCTTCTGTGGAGAGCATCTCTGTACTGAAGGATGCTTCTGCTACTGCAGTCTATGGTGTGAAGGGAGCCAATGGTGTCATCTTGGTTACCACCAAGCGTGGTCAGGAAGGCAAGGCTAAGATTGACATTGGTTTCAATGCTACGTTGAAAGCTCCTTCTAAGTTGCCTAATAAGTACGACTCTTATGATGCGTTGATGCTTCGCAACCAAGTGGTAGAACGTGAACTGGGCATTTATCCTGAAGGTGTTTCATATCTTCGTCCTCAGTCTTTTATAGACAACTATCGAAACCAGACTACGCAGGAGCAGCGTGAACGTTATGCCAATGTGGATTGGCAGGATGCACTTTTCAAAAAGTCTGCTATGTCCTATAATGCGAACGTGAACGTGAGTGGTGGTACAAAATTCGTTAAGTACTTCGCTTCTGCTGATTTCGTGCATGAGGGTGACCTCTTCCGTGAGTATGACAATGGTCGTAACTACAACTCTGGCTATGGATACAATCGTATCAATGTTCGTAGTAACTTGGACTTTGCCATCACAAGTAGCACTACTTTGAAGGTAAATGTGGCTGGTAGCAATGGCGTAAGAAAAGCTCCTTGGAGTAACATGAGCAATAGTGAGTGGCAGATTGGTCAGCAGTGGGCTGGTGCTTATAACATCGCCCCAGATGTGTTCTTGCCACAATATTCTGACGGCTCATGGGGATTCTATCCATCTGCTTCCAATGTAAGTAACTCTGCACAGAATCTTGCTATCGGTGGTACAGCACAGGCTACAACCACTCGTATCAATACAGACTTTACCCTTGAGCAGAAATTGGATTTCATAACCAAAGGCTTAAATTTCCGTGGTACTATCTCTTGGGATAATGTTTTTGTTGAGACAGGACGAGGTATCAATGACTTGAATAATGAAGCCCAGACTAAGTATATTGATCCTGAAACAGGTCAGGTTACTTATGGTAAAGAACTTGAAGGAAATAATAAGTTTGATTGGCAGCAAGGTGTGAACTGGTCAACGGAAGGTGGTTCTGTAGATAATAACCAGACTGTTCGCAACCTCTACTATCAGTTGCAGCTCAACTGGGCTCGCAAGTTTGGACAGCATGATGTATCAGCCATGGGATTGTTCTCACGTCAGGAGAATGCACGTGGTAGTGTGATGCCAACTTACCGTGAGGACTGGGCGTTCCGTGCTACCTATAGCTATGCAGGTCGTTATAACATCGAGTATAATGGTGCCTATAACGGATCAGAAAAGTTCAGCAAGAACAATCGTTTTGCCTTCTTCAATTCAGGTGCTATCGGATGGACCATCACTGAGGAAAACTTCATGAAGTCTCTGCGTGACAATCACATCATCGATATGTTGAAGTTCCGTGCTTCCTATGGTGAGATTGGTGATGACAACATAGGTGACCCATTTGATTCTACTCGTCGCTGGTTGTATATGAGTCAGTGGGCGTATGGCGGCAAGACTACGATGGATCTCGACCATACAGAGAGCATCTATACATGGTATCGACAGAACACTCTTGGAAATGATAATGTGAAATGGGAAACAGTTAAGAAAACCAACTTCGGTATTGATTATGGTTTCTTGGGAGGCTTGATTACTGGTTCTTTGGATTTCTTCTGTGATCGTCGTAATGACATCTTGATTTTCGGCTCCAACCGTTCTGTTCCTTCTTATTTCGGAACGACAGCACCTACTATTAATAAAGGTAAGGTTCGTACCAGTGGTTACGAGTGGGAATTGAAACTTAATAAGGTGTTTGCTAATGGCTTGCGACTCTGGGGTAATTTCAATATGACCCATGCCAAGAATAAGGTAATTTTGAAGGATGATGCCATCCTTACTCCAAATTATCAAAAGGAGGCAGGATTTGCCATGAATCAGTATCACTCTTATATAGATAAGGGCTTTATCAATAATATTGATGATTTGATTGGTTCTCCGGCGCACGACTCCAATGACAATCACCGTTTGGTTGGTGACTATTACATTGTTGATTTCAATGGTGATGGTGTTGTTGATAGCAGGGACTCGGCTCCTGTAGGTTATAGCAGTAGTCCGCAGAACACCTATAATGCTACTATTGGTTTCGAATGGAAAGGGTTCTCAGCTTTCGCTCAGTTCTATGGAGTAACTAATGTGACCCGTGACGTATCATTGACAAGCTTTGGTAATATGCTTGATAATGTTTATGATACTGGTACTTGGTGGAATAAGAATCAAAGCAATCCAGAATGTATCCTTCCTCGTTGGGGTGCCACTGCTTCAAGTTACACCTATGGTACACAGTTTATGTATGATGGTTCTTACATTCGTTTGAAGAATGTCGAGATTGCTTATACCTGGACCAAGGGTTGGATTAAGGCATTAGGCGTAAACTACCTCAAGATTTACTTGAATGGTAATAACCTCTGGCTCTGGACTCGTATGCCTGATGACCGTGAGGCAAACCTCGGTGGTGGTGGCTGGTTGGGAGCATACCCTACGGTTCGCCGCTTCAACTTAGGTGTTAAATTCTCATTGTAATTATTAAAAAAAATATTCAGATGAAAAATAAGATAAAGACATTATTGTTGACGGGATGCGTCTCGCTGGCTCTCGGTACTTCGCTGAGTTCTTGTCAAGACTACTTGGACAAGGAGCCAGACTCAACAGTTTCTGCAGACGATGCCTTTGCCAATTTCCGTAATTTCCAAGGTTTCGTTGAGGAAATATACAACTGTATCCCTGATAAAGAGAAATGTAACTATTGTCCTTCATGGAACTGGGGTGATGATGAAATCTTCAATCCTGAGGCTGATAATAGAATGACCCATCAGGTTGATTTAGGTAACTTCCGTGCATGGGAATCTACTGGTAACTGGCTAAAGCGTGATGGTTCTTCTACTTCCACAGATAAGTTCGCACACGGTATTTGGAACCATGCGTGGTATTGCATCAGAAAATGTAATCTCGGTTTACAGAATATCGACAAGTTTGTGACTGGAAGTGCTGAAGAGAAAAAACTGATAGAGGGTCAGCTCTATTTCTTCCGTGCATGGTGGCATGAGGAAATGATGGAGTATTTTGGTGGTATGCCTTATGTGGATACTTATCTCGATGCCAATGCCGAGCAGAGATTGCCACGTCTTTCTTATCAGGAATGCGCTGATAGAGTGGCAGCTGATTTCCGCAAGGCTGCCGATTTGTTGCCTATTAATTGGGATAAGACTTCTGCAGGTGCTGCCACACAAGGTAAGAATGATCTTCGCATCAATAAGATCATGGCTCTTGGTTATCTTGGTAAAACCTATCTTTGGGCTGCTAGTCCTTTGATGAAGAATGGTGCGCAGACTGGTGCCAGCAAGAATGGCAAGACTTATGATTATGATCAGGAATATGCTAAGAAGGCAGCTGAGGCTTTTGGTGAACTGCTCTCTCTTGTGGAAGCTGGTCAGACACAATATGCATTGGCAGAGTTTAAGTACTCAGACATCTACAATCATGAGAAATCTGCTGATGCCAATAGCTGTTTTTCTGATATATTCTATACCAAGAAGCAGAACTGGAAAATGCCTGGAACGGTTGAAGCTATCTTCCGTGGTCCATCTCCTGATTTTAATGGCTCTAACTGGAATACCTCTAAGGTCTTTGGCCCTAAGGTACAGAAAGTAGTTGCTCATGATAATGTCATTCACCAACCTACGGCCAACCTTGTAGAGGCTTATGGAATGGCTAACGGAGAACCAATCTATTTGGTTGAGAATGGTAAGTATGTACCCAATCCAAAGTCTGGTTTCGACCCTGAGCATCCTTTCAAAAATCGTGATCCCCGTTTCTACCACGATATCGTCTTCGATGGTTTTAAGTATTTGAACGGAACACCTGGTCAGTATGCAGATTTACAGTATTGCCAATTATATACGGGTGGTAATATGCGCCCAATAGCAAATGCAAGCCGTACGGGTTATTTCATTCAGAAGTTGGTGCCTCATACTTGTAATGAAGTGGATAAAGATTACGATTGGGGTTCAGCTTTACACTGCTATTTGCCATATATGCGTCTTGCAGACATATACTTGATGTATGCAGAGGCTTGTGCTGCATTCGGTGGTGCTTCTGGCAAGTCTTCAAACTTTGGCAAGACCGCAGAAGATGCAATTAATACACTTCGCGACCGTTGTGGTGCAGGTCATGTTGCTCCAGAATTTGTTGCAGACAACCATAAGTTCATGGACGAGGTCCGTCGTGAGCGTGAGGTAGAACTTTCTTTCGAAGGATTCCGTTTTTGTGACTTGCAGCGTTGGTTGCTTCTGACAGAGGCACCATATAATCAAAAATTCTCACAGGAGTTTGACCGTGTGGAAAGTGCAGACTTCTATACGAAGAATGATCCTAAGGACGCTCGGGTTGCCAATTATCGTAGAAAGTTGATATTGACTCGTAATTTTGGTACCAAGCACTATTGGTTCCCATTGCCAATCAAGGAGACTCAGATCAGTTCAGAGTTTAAACAAAATCCAGGCTGGTAAGGTTTAAAATTATAAATTAGTAATACTAAATGAATAATGATAGTATGAATTCAAGATTCAAATCATATAATTATAAGCTTTTTGTAGCAAGTCTCGTGGCTTTGGCTCCTCTTGGTGCCAATGCCAAGACTGCACAGACAAGCGAATCCGATACAGCCAGTGCCGACAAGGAGATGGTTCAGGTGGCTTACCGAAAGGTAGCCAAGGATGACATCTTGGGCGGTGTGTCTGTAGTCGATGTAGAGAACTTGATGAAGAAGAATTACCATACTTATAGCCTCGACAATATGCAAGGTTATGTAGGTGGTTGGAATGGCAATTCTCTCTGGGGTATGGATGCCGACAACGCTGGTTATCTCGTCTTGGTAGATGGTGTGCCTCGTGAAGCTAACAACGTTCAACCAAGTGAGATTGCACAGATTTCTTTCCTCAAGGGTGCGCAGGCTGTGGTGCTCTATGGTAGCAAGGCTGCCAAGGGTGCTGTAGTCATAACTACCAAGCGTGGTCATAATGACGGCTTGAAGGTCGAGGTGCAGGCTAATGCAGGTTTGAATGTAGCAAAGTCTTATCCTGAGTATCTTAGCAGTGCAGAGTATATGACTCTCTATAACGAGGCTCGTCGTAATGATGGTCTGTCTGAGCTTTATTCTGCTGAGGACATCTATAATCATGGAGCAGGTTTGAACCCTTATCGTTATCCTAATCTCGATTTCTATTCTTCTGATTATCTCAGAAAGATGAACAGCCGTTATGAGGCTACTGCAGAAATCAGCGGTGGTGGTAAGCGAGCTCATTTCTATAGCAATATCAACTATTATCGCCAGGGCGATTATTTCAAGTTTGGTGAGGCTAAGAATAATAATACCCAGCGCTTCAGCGTTCGTGGTAATGTGGATATAGACATTACTGATGATATTAAGGCTTGGGTCAACTCCAGTGCAACCTTCTATGATTCTCATTCTGCAAAGGGTAATTACTGGGAAGCTGCTGCTACTTGGCGTCCTAATTTTCCACAGAATGCAGCTCCTCTTATCTCCACAGATATGATAGCCCCTAATGCTAAGGCTGCTTGGGACTTGATGAGCGTTGCGAAGTTGGTAGATGGCAAATACTTCCTTGCTGGTACTCAGGCAAACTCCTCCAATGTTTTTGCTGATATCTATTCTGCAGGAAGTAGTAAATTTACTAGTCGTCAATTCCAGTTTGATACGGGTGTCAATATCAACTTGCACAAGGTGTTGAAGGGCTTGTCTTTCGAGACTCATTTCGCAGTTGACTATGCCACCTCTTATAATACTTCTTTCGATAATAGCTATGCTGTTTATATCCCAACATGGGCTAACATTGATGGCAAGGATATGATTGTCGCATTGAAGAAGGAAGGTGAGGATAAAAAGTCTGGCAACCAGAACATCAGCGGAAGTACAGATAACCAGACCATGTTTTTCTCTGGTCAGTTCAACTACAACAATACTTTCAACAAGGTTCACAATCTGTCGGCAATGTTGATAGCTTCTGGCTTCCAGCAGTCGAAGTCTGGACAGTATCATAAGAACTCTAGTGCCAATCTTGCATTCGATGCTTCTTACAATTATGCCCAGAAGTATTACGCAGATTTTGGATTAGCTGCCATTCACTCTGCCCAGTTGGCTCCAGGTCATCGTGAGGCTCTCTCACCATCACTTTCTTTGGGTTGGAGACTCAAGAATGAGTCTTTCTTGAAGAATTCCAAGGTGGTAGATGACATGATGATTAGTGTATCAGGTAGTATTATCAATGAGGATATTGATATAGCAAATGGTGACAATCGCTACTATCTCTATCAGAGTATTTGGACTTCTGATTACGGCTATGGATGGTATGATGGATCTAGCGATAAATACACCTATTCAAAAAGAGGTGAGAACAAAGACCTTGATTTTATCAAGCGCAAAGAGTTGTCTCTGAATTTCAAGACATCCCTGTGGCAGAAATTGGTGACATTGGATGCAAGTTTCTTCATCAATTCGATGGAGGGTTATCTCATCTCTTCGCCAACATTCTATCCATCTCATTTGAATACTGGTTATCCAGCGGCTTCGTTTATGCCTGTACTGAATTACAACAATAATCGTAGAGTAGGATTTGATTTCGCAGCCAACTTCAATAAGAAGGTAGGTGATGTGGATCTCTCACTTGGTGTGACAGGTACTTACTATACAACCAAGGCTACCAAACGAGATGAGAACAACGTAGAGCAGTATCAGAACAGACAAGGAAAGGCAGTTGATGGCATTTGGGGTTACAAGAGCGCAGGTCTCTTCCAAAGCGAGGAGGAAATCAAAACTTCTCCAGACCAAAGCTATTTTGGTGGAACAGTTAAACCTGGTGACATCAAGTATGTGGATGTAAATGGTGATAATAAAATTGACCAATACGACCAAGTCTTCTTGGGTAAGGGTGGTTGGTATGGAGCACCATTCACGCTTGGTGTCAATCTTACAGCTAAGTGGAAGAACTTTACCTTCTTCGCTCTTGGTACCGGTAACTTCGGTGCTTGGGGAGTCAAGAATAATTCTTATTGGTGGGTAAAGGGCGATAGCAAATATTCTGCTGTAGTTCGTAACCGATGGACAGAGGAAACCAAAGAGACTGCAACCTATCCTCGTTTGACATCTCTTGATGGTAACAACAACTTCCAGACATCAGACTTCTGGATGTACAAGACGGATGCTTTCAGCTTGGCTAAGGTCCAGATAACTTACGACTTGCCTAGTACTTTGTTCCAAAAGACATGGCTTAAGGGGTTGTCGGCATACGTAAGCGGAGCTAACTTGCTTACCATTTCAGGAGAGCGCGAAGTCTTAGAGATGAACGTTGGGTCTGCGCCTCAGACACGCTATTATAATATAGGTGTAAAGGCAACATTCTAATCATTTTAAAATGTAGAAAGAAATGAAAGTAAAAAATATATTTATATTAGCAGCAATGTCGCTTACTTTGGCTTCTTGCTCAGATCTCTTCGAGCCTGCAGATGAAAACAACCGTGGCTTGGATGAGATTTACAATGAGCCAACATACGCTCAGGGACTATTGGGATATGGTTATGCGATGCTTCCTTACAATACCAAGAGTGTTACTGATATTGCTACAGATGACGCTGTAAGCAATGACTTGACAAATAGCTTTCTCAAGATGGCTACAGGTTCTTGGACTGCTAATAGCGATCCTATGTCTAAATGGTCAAGTTGTCGTGCTAGTATCCAGTATCTCAATATCTTCCTTCAGGAGGTAGATAAGGTAAACTGGGCAAAGGACGAGAATGCCCGTAAGATGTATTGTGATAGCCGTAAAGGTGAAGCTTATGCTTTGAGAGCTCTCAACTTGTATTATCTTTTGATGAATCATGGTGGATGGACAGCCGATGGCAAACTGCTTGGCGTTCCTAATTTGACAGAACCAGAGTCTTCTACTGATGATTTCAACAAGCCACGTAATACATTCCAAGAGTGCTTGGATCAAATCTATAGCGATTTGGACGAGGCTGCCAAGCTTCTCCCTCTTGATTACAATGATTTGACTGATGATAACGATGTTCCTGCCAAGTATAAGGAAATCGGAGTAAAGACCGCAGGAGACTACAACCGTGTGTTTGGTTCCATTATGCGTGGTCGTATCAGCGGTCGTATCGCTGAGGCTATTCGCTCACAGGTATCTTTGCTTGCAGCTAGTCCTGCTTTTTCTGAAGGTACAAACGTGGATTATGCTAAGGCTGCTGACGATGCAGCTACCGTTCTTGACCGTATCAATGGTGTGAATGGTTTGTCTGATACAGGTAATAATTGGTTTATGCAAACCAGGGAAATCGATGCGCTTGGCTCAGGTGCTTGTCCTGCTGAAATTCTTTGGCGTGGCAGTCGTACCAATGGTGCTGATGACTGGGATCTTGGTCTGAACCAAGAGTCTGATAATTTCCCTCCGTCTCTTTATGGTAAGGGTAGAATCAACCCAACTCAGAATCTGGTCGATGCATTCCCTGCTGTAAATGGTTATCCTATCACCGATGATCGTTCTGAGTATGATAAGTCGAATCCTTACAGCAATCGAGATCCTCGTCTTGACCTTTATATCATTCATGATGGTAGTACTTATAAGGGAAAGACCATTCATACAGACATTACGACGGCTAATAACAATGATGGTTTGAATAAGATTTCCAATTCTACTCGTACAGGCTATTACATGAAAAAGCTGTTGCGTGAGGATTGTAATCCTGACCCTAATTCAAAGAATCCTCAGTATCATTATCCTGTGTATATTCGCTATACTGAGATATTCCTCGATTACGCTGAGGCTGCCAACGAGGCTTGGGGACCAAAGGGTAGGGGATCTCACAACTACTCAGCTTACGATGTAATCAAGGCAATCCGTAAGCGTGCCGGAATTGGCGAGTTTGGCGGGGATCCATACTTGGAAGAGTGCGCTGGTGACAAAATTAAAATGCGTGAGTTGATTCGCAACGAGCGTCGTTTGGAACTTTGTTTTGAAAATAAGCGCTTTAGCGACCTTCGCCGTTGGAAAGCTCCTCTAAATGAGGCTGTGCGTGGTATAGAAATCACTTTAGAGGCTGGTGCCCCATTATACAAAGTCATGAAGGTTGAGGATCGCAACTATAAAGATTACATGTATTACGGTCCTATACCACAGAGCGAAATGTTGAAGTGGAGCAACTTGCAGCAGAATAAGGGCTGGGAAGTAAAAAATAACGACTAATATTTAAAATGATGAAAACAATGAAGATAAGCAAATATTTGTCCATGGCTGCATTGGGAATCTTGGCTTTTGGCTTTAACTCTTGTGAGAATGGCAACCAAGAATTTCCTGATTATGAGGGCGGTACTACTGTATATTATCCTTATCAGTATATCGAACGTTCTGTAGTTTTAGGCAATGATGAGAATCGCGATAATACGGATGATAACAATCATGTATTGTATATCGTATCTACAATGGGTGGAGCATATAATGGAAAAAACATCACATTGAATGTAGATGTTGATAATTCATTGTGTGACAATCTGTATTTTGAGGATGGAGTCACTCCTGTAAAGCCAATGCCTAGCAATTATTATACAATTCCTACCAAGACGGTTGCGTATAATGGGAAAATGCAGGGACGTCTTCAGGTTAAGTTGGAGGATGCTTTTTTTGCTGACCCTGATTGTGCAAAGAATACATATGTAATCCCAGTTCGCATCAAGGAAATGGTGGGAGCCGATTCTATTCTTTCGGGTTCTCCTGCCGTTGCAGGTACAACTCCTGTTCGTACTGATGCTTCAGCTTGGTTAATTGCTCCTAAGGATTATATCCTTTATTGCGTTAAGTTTATGAATCCATGGGATGGCTTTTATTTCCGTAGAGGAACTGACAAGATTACAGAGAATGGGCAAACTCATGAGGTAAAGCGTGAAGGTGCAACTATTGAAAAGGATGAAGTGAGTCACATTACAACCAAGAGTTTGAAGGAATGTAATTTCGAAGTCTCTGTAAATAAAGCTGACGGCTCTAAGGTCACTTGCAACTTGAAACTTACGTTCGATGATAATGGTAATTGTACCGTTACTTCTGATACAGAGGGCATGACTGCTTCTGGTACAGGTAAGTTTGTAGAAAAGGGAGCAAAGTTGGCTTGGGGTAACAAGGATCGTGACATCCTGACTCTCAATTACAAGGTTGATTTCGGTTCAGGCATTGTTTTGGAAACATCCGATCAGTTTGTTGCCCAGACTCGTGGTAACACCAATGGTATTGTTCAATTCAGTCCTCAGTATATCAGGAAGTAATATTCTTGATAGATAAGTGTCATTCTAATAATTTGATTATTATGAAATTGAAAAATATTAATTTAGGTTTAGGCTTGATGGCTCTCTTGGCTTTGTCTTCTTGTGCTGATGACAAGTTCTCGGAGTACAGAACTGATATGACCAAGAATTTGAAGGATTATCAGTATCTGAATAACTACGAGCCTTTGAAGAAATACGTGGAAGATATGAAAGCTTCCGGCAAGTGCAATCCCGACTTTAAGTTGGGCATTGCGCTCGAAGCAGCCGAATTCAACAAGCAGGGACTTGTATATTGTCTTGCTGGTAGCAATTTCAATGAGACTGTAGCCGGCAACGCCATGAAGATGGCTTCTTGTGTTGCTGATGATGGTCGCATGAATTTTGATAATGTAAGTGAATATGTTAAGAATGCCACAGATGCAGGTCTTTCGGTTTATGGTCATACCTTGGCTTGGCATGAACAGCAGCCTAACAAGTATCTGAATGGGCTGATTGCTGATAAGGTAATAGAAGTAGACCCTAGTCAGAAAGTTGAGAAGACTGATTATGAACTTGACTGTTCTACTCTTTCATCTTACGATTGGACGGGTTCGCCTGCTTCTGTAAAAACAGAGTGGAATAAAGGTGGTGCTGTGGTCATAACCAATCCAGAGCCGATAGACCCATTTTATGAGCTTCAGTACTGGCTGGTAAATGGCATTCCTCTTAAAACAGGCACTAAATATAAGATTACCTTCCTTTGCAAGGCAGAAGGTGAATCGCCTGCTAATATCCGCTTTAAGTTGGGTAACTGGGGAGCTGGCGCCAAGAATACCTTCAAGATTCCTGTAGGTGGTGATTATAAAGAAGTTTCGTTCGATGTAACTCCTGTCATGGATAGTAATGGTCTCTTCTTCCAGCACGGAGATTTTGCAGGTAAGATTTATTGGAAGTCTATTAAAATCTCTCATTTCGAGGCTCCTTCTGTTGAAATCCCTGTAAGTGTTGGGCATCTTACCTTTGATGATGGTCAGAACCTTGGTGGATGGGGTATGGATAATGCGCCAAAGATTGTAAATGGTGTTTGTGAGGTTGGTAACAACGCAGCCAAGGAAAACCCTTGGAATGCACAGGTTAACTATGAACCAGGTTTCGCTTTCGAGAATGGTAAAACCTATCACTTGAAGATGAAAATCAAGGGTTCTGTAGCTGGCGAATTTGGTGCTGGATTCCAGAATCCTGAAGGATACATAGGCTGTGGTGACTTCCCTACCATCAAGGTTACAACTGATTGGAAGGAAGTTGATGTAGCTACCACATGTAATGGTGACAATGCCTTGCGCCTGCTGCTGAATATCGGCAAATATGCGGGTACCCTCCATATTGATGATTTTGAAGTTTACTACACGAAGCCTTCAAATACTATTCCTCTTACAGATGAGGAAAAGAAGAAAGCACTTACTCCTGTTTTGCAGAATTGGATTTACGGCATGATGGCAGCTACCGAGGGTAAGGTGAAGGCTTGGGATGTTGTAAACGAGTCTATCTCTGGTAAAGATATTGATGGCGATGGTTACTACGATCTCCAGTCTGCCACACGTGGTACAGTTTCTCCAGATGATGCCAAGAACAAATTCTACTGGCAGGATTACCTGGGTGACCTTGATTATGTTCGCACTGCTGTAGCTGCAGCTCGCAAGGGCTTTGCTGATGCTGGTGGAAAACCTGAGGAGTTGAAGCTCTTCATCAATGATTATAACCTCGAAACTGCTTACGACGATAACAAGAAGCTCAAGAGTCTGATTCATTGGATTGAGGAGTGGGAGAAGGACGGCGTTACCAAGATTGATGGTATCGGCAGTCAGATGCACGTTTCATGCTGCATGGATCCTGTTGAGCAGAAAAAAAGAGAGGATGCTTACGTGAACATGCTCAACCTGATGGTTAGTACAGGTAGGTTGGTTCGTATTTCTGAGTTGGATATGGGCTTGGAGGTTCCGAACGTGGATAAGAACAGCAAAGACCCATATATCCAAGTAAAGACTACTGATATGACCGAGGAACAGCACAAGGCAATGCGTGCTTACTACGAGTTTATCGTCAAGAAATATCTTGAGATTGTTCCTAAGGAGCAGCAGTGGGGTATCTGCCAGTGGTGTGCTACTGACAGTCCTGCCAATAGTGGTTGGCGTCCTGGTTTGCCAGTAGGCCTCTGGGATTTGGATTATTATCGCAAGCATACCTATGCAGGTTTTGCTGCAGGCCTTGGTGCTCCAGAATATTGGAACAACGCCAAGTAATTACTCTAAAAGACATTAGTTTTAGGTTTTATCATACAAAGATTAACCAAAAAAAGATGTTAGTCGTTAAGGTTGGCTGTGTTGTGATGACACGGTCAACCTTTTTGCATTTTTTTTATGATGAAAATATTCTCTTTCTCCTATGTGTCATTCTTGAAAGAGATTGTCTAGTGTGACTTCGCTGTTTACTATACTTGAATGGATGCCATTGGCAACACCAAATGTAAGCCTCGCTAGCCACGCCACCAATATTCAATGCCTTGCGTTTTCGTGCCAAAATCTTTAATTTGGCTTCCTAGAGAAGGACGTGATGTATTCATGCTACTAGCCATAAAAGTTATGAAGTGGATTTCCTTCTTTCAAGAGGAAAGAAAATTTATCCGATAGAGGTGAAATCCTCAGGATATAATACTCATAAGTCACTAGACGAGTTTTGTGCTAAATATTCTGATCGAATGGATAAGAGATATCTCTTGTATACAAAGGATTTGAAGAAAGATGGACAAACGCTCCTCTTACCGATTTATATGACTCCTTTGTTGTGATTTCCTCTTCAAATAGGTTTGATGGTGTATCATTTTCGTTATAATGTTGGCTATCAAACCTATTTGGTACTTCTCACAAAGTATTTGTTATACCACGCAAAGTCTTTTTCAGCCTTTTCTGTTACTTTTGCCTGTGGAAATGAGAAACATTTCTCGTTCCACGAATGAACAATTATTATCAATAAACTTAAAATTAAAAGCTTATGAAAAAGATTTTTACTTTGATTGCTGCTGCCTTGATGGCAGTTAACGTGAGTGCAGCTAACAAGGTGCTGAAGATTACTGGCACCGCTGACAAGGTTAATCCTTGGGACAGCCAGTGTTATATCAACCTTAAGAATCTAGAGAAGGGCAAGGCTTATGTCGTGAAGTTTGATGTGTACACTACAGCTGGTACCGAATTCAAAATCGGAACAGAGGCTATTGACGAGACTCAGACAGAGCATATGACGGAGTGGAATGCTTCTGCAGTGTTCAATTATACTGAGGAACTTACCTTGACTAATCAAAAGTCAGAGGCAGTAATAAACTTCCCTGGTAAGACCACGGTTACTTGTCACTCCCACTGTACTGCAAAGCCAGGAATGGAGATAGATCATACAAATGGTAATACCAAAAATTGTAATCCGGAAATTTTGAAGGATTATGAGTATGCAGCTACTGCACTCTTGCTGAATGTAGGAAAGATGCCTAAGGATGCAGTCATCTATATTGGTAGCATTAAGGTGTATGATGCAGATGGCAACCTCCTTTCAACAGAGGATTTTGATAATGCAACAGTTGGTGAGTATGATGCTACTAAGACTATTCACTATCCAGCTTGGCAGAATGCTGCTACATTTGAAATTGTAGAAGAGCCTACTACAGGCATTTCTAATATTGAGAGTGCAAATGTAGCTAAGGATGGCAAGTGCTTCAACCTCGCTGGTCAGCAGGTAGGTAAGAACTATAAGGGCGTTGTCATCAAGAATGGTAAAAAGATGGTTATCAAGTAATAGATGAGACGTTTTACAATGCTCGCATCGTACTATATATAATAATGTGTACGATGATGTAGAATCTATATAATATAAATATTAAACAAATGGTATAAAAAATCCCAGAATCGCTCTTCCAAGCAGTTCTGGGATTTATTATGGTGATATTTGTCATCAATATCTCCGCTATTATATTTTTATGTATTGCTCAGATTCTTAATGATTTCCAAAGGTAGCTGGGTAGCTTTGGAAACCTGTTCGGCAGAAAGTCCCATTGCCAGCAATCGTTGTGCTGTTTCTGTGTTGGCCTCATGCTTGCCTTCTGCTCTACCTTTCTCCATACCTTTTTCCATACCTTCCTTCATGCCCTTTTCCCTGCCTATTTCTATACCCTCTGCAAGACCTTCTTGTTTGCCTTCACGCTTAGCAGTGTCTACGGAATTCTTGATGTCGCGATATGCCATCTT
>ERZ773227.999-NODE-999-length-22519-cov-21.402600_pt1 | contig 22519 bp, 21 predicted proteins | sample MGYA00580525_ERZ773227 | MGnify/ENA primary metagenome ERZ773227 (study PRJEB29015, sample SAMEA2737782) | human gut metagenome | biome: human gut; feature: human-associated habitat; material: faeces | place: China | collected 2012 ... | reverse complement strand
ACCACAAGGGTTCGCTATGGATTTTTAAGTGTTCAACTTAATTATACAATCCGCCAAAAATTTCCTTTTCTTCATTGTACGGAAAAACAAAAGAAGATGCAAGCCACCAGCCACAAGCTCCCCCACTCGTTACTCTGAGCCGCACCCGCTCGTCATTCTGAGCCGCAGGCGAAGAATCTCGGTACTCGTCGAGAGTGACTCCTGCCAGCTACAAGCAACTGACCACCAGCTACAAGTCACCAGTCATCCCCCCTTGTCATTTCGACTGCAGCGAAGCGGAGTGGAGAAATCTCATGCCAATACAGTTCCCATCTGTCAGTCTCAAAATCTGCACCATCTGAGTATTACGCTTGTGAGAGCCACCTGATATGCAGCGGAAATCCATACGATACGCTTTCCCAGAGCCACTATCAACAATGAGCAAAATTCTGCCCACTTTCTCCACATAATACGTGATGGAGAGCCACTCCATATTCCGGAGCAATAAGCATGATTGAATCAGTAGATACATGTAAATCAGCAGGAGGGACGGGCATATGAAATGGACCACTTTCTCCCACGTATCCACTGGTTCTCCAGTGGCGTACTGCCTGGCTCTCATGAGCATATTGAGTGGTGCTGAAGCAGCTTCATATCCCTTAGTCTATTTGTACGCCCAGCATTTGTTGAATTTTCCTGCCTCCGGGCGGCAATTTTAACCCGACACTACTTGGCGAAATTTGCCCAACGCTAACACTGATATCTTATTCTATGATTCCCTATAATGTACTACCTGTGCAAGTTCCTGCCTTTATCTATCATAAAGTTACAAAAAGCAGAACAACATACAAGCATATACTTAGCATCAGCAAAATCCGGTGCAGCCCCATCCATTAGGCAATGTCTGATACCACTAGCATCGCTGGTATACCCGTACATTTTATTTATACTGGATTTAAAAGCCTCATGCATATAAATTCCATGGTCTTCCAGCTTTTTAATTGCTCCACCTAAAGTACCCTTTTCATCACCAGTTATATCCTTACAAACCGCTTCTACCGCACTGATTGACTCCTTGATAGAATTCCTATAGTCCGGCTGGACTCGATCAGACAATAGCTTTTCTGCATTGCGTATATGAATTCGCGCATTTTCATATGGATTTTGAGATATTGCCTTATTTACAGCTTCAACCTCCACAGGGTCAGAAATTTTAGTAAAAATCTTTCCCACAAGCCTATACGCAGATCCTTCAAATTCCAGGGCTTCGTTAATTTCCTTTGAAAAGCTGGTAAAATTTTTATTATAATATATCCCCATTTGTATATCTATAAAATTTGTAGAAATTAAAAATTCAAGAAAATCATATATTTTATACCAAACGCATCCAAAAAATCGCTCTCTTAATTTAGCATAATATGCCTCCCAATTATTTCCCATATCATCCAGGGGAAGATTGAAATAATACTCCTGTATTTGTTTAGCCAAATCATAAATGGGATTAACTGAGGTTGTCGCGAAGCCGGCACAGACAAACATATCCGAGTCAGCGCGTTCCCAATAGTATCGTGAAATAATATTCCATAAGCGTGTTCTCAGAGCTTTATCTACCGTCTTCTCCTGAACTTTACATGGCTCAGCATCGAGGGAATTTCTCTTTGAAAATAACTTCATCAACTTCATCTATCTCCTTAAATCCGATAAGTTCAATACCTGAATCAAATTTCTTCTTCCCTTTATCATCCATCCCTATCGCGTTCCACTCACTACTGCCTATAGGGGATATCAGATACAAACACCTTCTGCTCAGGGTGCTCCACATTACATTTCTTCAGCTCTTCAACAATCGCTTTTTTAAGCACTGTCGGATAGGGCGTTGGCCCGATGATAATCCGGTCCAGGTTTTTATTTATGGAAAACCCATCTTTCCCATCTTCCATCTTATCAGAAAGTGGTATCATCAAGATTTTTTGCGGCACTCCATTTACATCTATGATAGCTTGGTTCATTTCTGATACTTCATTGATATCTGCAATAATTCTCCATTCCTTTTCTTCCTTAAATCCAGGGTGCTTCATAGATAAAACAGCGAACTTAATCAGATTCTCAATAAAATATTGTAAATCATTCTCTGAAATCATAGCAATGATATCATGAGCATCCTTGATATTATGAATCAGTCTATTAATTCCATTCTTAAAATCGGAATGTGTCATATACTCGACCGGGCTGGTACTGATATGAAATACATCAAAATCAGAGACAAAAATGTTTGGACGGAGTACAATCGCTAGACCTGTTCCTTTTCCATAGCCGCGCCACATGGAAAGCCTTCCTAATTCATCCTCATCATTTTCATGTTCTGATAAACAGGAAATATACGTAGACTGCTCCCATTCGGGGAATTGAGCTATTGCAAAATCAAACACTTTGCCAAAAGCATCGGCTTTATCGCCAAATGCCGCTTTAAACTCATCAAATTGCGATGAATTGCGAAGATTTTTGAACTGCTCAGCACCATATTTCACTTCCTGATAATCATTCATGACCGAAACATTACGCATCCAGATTTTCTTTTTCTGCAATATGCTCAGAGCTGCTGAAGCCGAGGTATAATGGACAAGCCGTTTGGAAGTATTTGTCAGGCTATCCACCCTGTCCCGATAAAAAGGGAAAAATAGTCGACTGATTTTTTCATTCCTTTCATCTACATTCATAATAAATCCTCCCGCAGAAAACACATCCACCAAAAACGAATTTATTTATCCATATATACATAATTCCTGATATCTTCAGAATGCAGCTTACCTGAAACATTGAAAACCGGCATCAAACCAGTCATGTACAGCTTATGCCCCCATTCAGTAGGGCAGTGCAGAAAATCAGCATACACATCTTCAAACAGGTTTTTCCTGAGACCGGCCTTCTGATAAACATCAAAAACATCCGCCAAATAAACCTGTTTTTCCTGCGCCAATTTTCTCATAGCCTCATTATACTTCCACGTAGCGTCTACAGATTCCTGATCCCAGGCAAAATTCTGCTGAGGAAAACCTATCAGGATGACTGTAATTCCCTCTCCCTGCAGTCGATCAATGGACGAAGCCATATCCTTATAAAAATCATCAAATGCCCCTTCATCTAGCTGACTGCCATTATGGTCGTTTAAACCAAGCTCAACCAACACGGCATCCGGTCTTTCCTTTATTATGGCATCCAGACTGCTTCTTAAAAGAGCCCTTGTGGCTGATGAAGAAGAAGCCTGGTCAATGCTCACATTTGATCCATATATACGTTTCAAATTTTCTGCCAGATAATTTATAAAGATATGTTTCGAATCTGTACCGGCACCGATTCCAATATCATCACCAAGCAGTGCAATCTTGATATCATCACCATGAAGGAGTTTATCTCTCAGGCTCTTCCCCAAAAAAGACGATTTGTCTTCAATTGGTTCCAATGCCCTTTGGGGAAGATAATAAGAATAATCAATCCGGACCATGTACGGAGAATTTCCTTCCGGGTTTTGATTGATAGAATTCCCCCTTGAAAACTTCCCCTTCTGGAAAGAAACCTTATGCACTGTATAGTTAGGAATTGATGAATCTGCCGTCCGACGGATAACCCCTTCATGATAATCCACCACATAATCTATGCCATCCTTGTAGACGATTTCATCTCCGGCTTCATCATATCTATAAACCTTCATAACTCTATGTGGATCATGAATCAGCCTTTTAGGCAGCGTATCCCTCAATACAAGAGTTTCCCCTTGCTCCATGCTGAGAACATTAGAAAATTTTGGAGAATCAACCGCCCCACACCGCTTTAAATCATCCGCAAGAGTCTGAGTGCGTACAAGTTCACCATAACTATTAGGATGATTAGGCATATTGGATACAAGCATATCAGGAAACATATATGACTGAGGATCGCTGATATATGGTATCCCGATTAATTCTTCCTCCAGCCTTGCCAGCTTAAGAAAATCATCGGGGCTGCAGGAAATGCTTTCATATAAAATCGGTGATGAAACGAAATAAATTCTTGCCCCCCTCGACTCCACATATTCCTTAAAATTCTTGAGATAGTCTACCACATCCGGCGCAATAGAAACATTTCCTCTACCATCATCAGCTGTGATAAAGCCATAGGTATCCGTATGGGAAGAAAAATCGCCCAATGCATAATATCTTGGCCATGTCATCTGTCCATTTCTGTCAAAAGCCTCACGGGAATACACTCCATTAGCCCCCCCCGAAATTATTTTTTTGATAAGCATAGGTGAATATATACCCAAGGAGGGAATACAACCGGTCTTTAGGAACATACCGGTACATCCCCAGGTGATTATCAATTCCACTCATCACCAGATCAGAACCTATACCGGAAAAAGCATCCTTATTGAACCATATATATTCATAGCCAAGAAGCACTATGTCTCCTGGGTTAATATTTGCCTTCGCCAGTTCCGTTTCAAACTCGGCGCCAAATCCTGCATGAAGCCCAAGATTGGCTACCTTATAGCCTGTTTCCTTTTCCAGAAGATATTGGTTCAAGCCAAATGCTGAACTGCTTCCGGAAATCATGATAATCTTTGGATCATTCGTTTCCTTAAGCACACGGAACTTATCCTGAATCATACTCTGATAACTTGAATGAAAAACATTACGCGGTCTTAGCAGTATACTTAAGCAGGCAGCACTCATGAAAATAAACGTAACAACAAGGACACCAGCAAGATACTTGATGAATCGTTTCATAGAAGCCTCCATTAGAAATTGAAATACAAAAAGGTTGTATTTACCGACGTGCCTGCTGCCGCATGCATAAATATGACTACACTAAGGAGCGCTCCCAGTACAGTCCATTGAAAAATCAAAGGCTGCTTTGCAAACGATAAAAAGGTCGCAGACTCCTCAAAATCATAGCGTCTGCACTGCACATAATAAAAAGCAGCAACAAAAAGCATGGTCAAAAAGGTCTGCGTTACAGATCCGCAGATCGTGAAAAGGTCCGGCCGGAAGAGCTTCGCCGGACTGAACCAGGTCATCCTTTCAATAATATGTAAAGACGCCTTCACCCCATTACGGAAAAATACCCATGTAATAGTAATCAGCCAGAATACCACCAGCCGCTGGAAGAATATCATGGATTTAGAATGCTCATCAATATGTACTTTCTTATATAAGGAAGACTTAAACGGCTTCATTATCTCCCCTAAAACCATCAAAAATCCATTTGCCACGCCCCATACCACGAAATGCCAGGCCGCACCATGCCAAAATCCGCTTATAAAGAAAACGACCATAATATTGAAATACTTCCGCCACTTACCCCTGCGGCTGCCACCTAACGGAATATAAATATTTTCAACAAACCAGTCATTTAACGACACATGCCATCGTCTCCAGAATTCCGACAGAGAAGTGGAAAGATAGGGCGTCAAAAAATTTCTCCCCACATCAATACCCATGAACTTGGCAATCCCACGGGCCATATCAGAATAAGAAGAAAAATCAGCATAAATATAAATAGAAAAACTAACCGCCGCAACAATATAATGCGCCGTCCCATAATTTCTATAAGTATCCGGTAAAAATACGGTATTAATAATCACCAGAAGACGATTTGCCACACATATCTTTTCAAAAGCTCCCCATAGGAAAAGGATAAGCCCCTTGACTGCCTGGTCAGAGCAGAAATCTGCAGGAGCTTTAATCTGTGGCAGTAGATTTCTTGACTTCTGGATAGGTCCGGAAAGAATCGTCGGGAAGAAAGAAACAAAAGCTGCATAACGCAAAAAATTCCTTTCCGCCGGCATATGCCTTCTATATACATCGGAAAGATACGACGTCGACTGGAATATATAGAACGACAGTCCCACAGGAAGGAGAATATCCATCTCACTTACACGAAACGACATCAGCTTATCAATATTGCTGATTATAAAATTCGTATATTTGAAAAACACAAGAATAAAAATATTTGATGCAAAAAATATGGCAAAAACACGCCGGAGAGGCCATTTTTCCAATGCCCGACCGCCAGTGTAAGTAATAAGGACAGACGCCCCCAAAATCAGCAGGACCATCCTGTCATGATATCCATAGAAGAACAGACTGCCTCCCAGAATAATTAAATACCGATATTTCTTAGGAATCACCCAATATACAGCCAGAAATAATACGATAAAGGTCAGAAACTGCCAGCTCAGAAAATTCAAAATAGCCCTCCAAAATGGATTAAAAAAAATGAAGAAAAGCATTATTTAAAAGTTTTCTTCAACAGATAATCATGAAAGCAGGAGAAATAATGATTCTACCTCTGTAACATTCTTCCTGCTATCTGCGAGCTTCATAAATTTTCTGCAGGAGCTCTTCCTGATGAATAGGATATGTCCCCACCTTGGAAACAACAATACCTGCGGCCATATTAGCCAGAACCAGCGCTTCTTCCTTTGATATACCGCCTGCAATAGCGGCTAACAAAGTAGCCGCTGCTGTATCACCAGCCCCCGATACATCAAAAACTTCCTGTGCATCTGCTGCTTTATGAATGATTTCGTCATCATGGACCAGAGTTAACCCTTTTTCAGAACGCGTCACAATCACATTTTTAATATTAAACTTTGCCGCCACTTCATGGGCTGCTTTTACAACCTCTGCATCTTCATTGGATACACTGCGGCCAGAAACGTCACTTATTTCCTTCAGGTTAGGCGTTATGAAAGAACAGCCAGTATATTTGCTCCAATCCTTTCCTTTTGGATCCACCAGAACAGGTATGGCCCTTTCATTGGCAAACTTTATAATCTGCTGGCACAACTCCCTGCTGCAGATTCCCTTTGCATAGTCGGATATGATAATACCATCCAAGCCATCTCCAGCTATTGAATGGAGCCATAAATCGATACGTTTGAATTCATCAGTTGTCAGGCTGCAGATTTTTTCAAAATCCAAACGCAGCATCTGCTGGCGCAATGCAATAATACGGAGCTTGGTAATGGTTTCACGGGAATCACTGGCAAAAAGCCCTTTATAATGAATATGAGCAGCCTGAAGTCTTTCCTCTAAAATTCCGCGGTTTGCATCCTTTCCTGTGACCCCGCCCAAATAAACCTGGCAGCCTAAAAGACTGAGGTTTGCCGCTACATTGCCTGCACCGCCCAGAACGGAAGTGATTTTCTTAATCTTATTCACAGGAACCGGTGCCTCAGGAGAAATACGGGTCACCTCACCAAAAAAATAGCGATCCAGCATCACATCTCCAATGACTGCGATTCTTAACTGTCTGATTTTTTCCTTTACAAAGGCCAAAGCGCCAGAACTTATCATGGTTCCTCCTAACAACTTTCTTATCAGATACTTCTGATCTTCAAAGCCAGATAGTCAGCAGCCTTGTCCAATTTTACGGCCAAATAGCATACCATTATCATATAACATATGAATAATACAACCGTATATCGATAAGGGAAATTAGCCAAATTGAAAGTAGGCGCCAACATGGAAATTAATTTATGATGAATTAAAAATGCCGGATAAGTTAATACACTAATGTATGAAATACACTTCTTTAACGATTCCCCATTGAAGGCCGGAATCATTTCCTCCAGCAATTCTGTTACAAGAAACAGGACTACAAACATCCCCCAGCTTATAATGATGATTTTCGTTGGATATGGTACATACTGTCCGAATAAAACCCTGACGGCAACTGCTGCTGCCGTAAAAAACAACAGGATGGGATTTTTGGCAGTCCTGCTGTATTTTACAAAAATCATCCCCAGCAGAAAATATGGGATAACCAGAAAAAACCAATGTTTTGACATGGAGTTAATCAGGAACAGGTGCAACCCCCCCCAAAAAATACAGGATAAAACAGGCATCTTGTTGAATGTATAGGATATAAAGGGAAACAGCAGATAAATGATAATAATACATCCCAGAAACCATTCCCCCACCTGGTAAAAGTCTCCTCCCCTGCCCAGCATGAACCCTGCGTATCCATCCAGCCCGCAAAAACTGATGAGCAGTTTGGATACCTTCCCCATCGTCATCCCCTTATACCATAGGAAAGAAATCAGCGTGGCAAAGAAAAAGGCAATCCAATAACACGGGTAAATCGACAATGCCCTCTTTTTATAAAAATGAATGATTTCGTGAACATTTAAAGAAGTGAAGCGGGAAGACAACTGCAGACAAGCACCGGAAATAATAAAAAATAGGCCAACCCCAAAGTCTCCCAGATAAATTCCGCCTAAAACATTATTCGGCATCAGCTGATTAGGATAGGTAAATCCGCCTGTCGTCTCCCATCCGCAGACAGATGCATCAAAATGGATGATAAGAATACACAAACAGGCAAAAATCCGAATGATATCCAACGCCAGCGATCTTTTCTTCCCCATTATTCACTCCATATTTCTTCTTCCAGCATCATGCAAAGAGCATGATAAATCGGCAGATGTAGTTCCTGTATTTTATAGGTTTCCTGTTCAGGCACAATGATGCATGCATCGCATACCTCTTTCATTTTCCCGCCATCCCTGCCAGTCAGGCCCAAAGTAACAGCACCTCTTGCCCTTGCACATTTCAGGGCATATATGACATTCTTTGAGTTTCCAGAAGTACTGATGCCCATCACACAGTCCCCTTTTCGGGCATATGCATAAACCTGCTGCGCAAACGTATAATCGGGGTTGACATCATTGCCATATGCCGTCGCCAAAGCCGCATTCTCCACCAAAGCAAATGCCGGCAGTGCCCCCTGCAGGTTTTTTACCAGTTCTGAATCCGCATTCCTGACAAATTCCGGATCCAAATGGCGTTTGACAACAAAAGATTTCACCAGTTCACCTACCATATGAAGAGAATCAGCCGCACTTCCTCCATTGCCGCATATATATAGCCGACCGCCATTCTGGAAACATTCCAGCAACCCGTTATATACATCTTTTATGTCATAACTGCAGTCCCTCAATTGGGGGTATCTTCTTATTAATTCTTCCAGTATCATATTTTCACCTTCAACAAAATATCTCATGTGCACAAAAAATGTTATCGTTCCTATGGCCCGTTACGCGTTAGGCCAGAGGCGAAAACCTTCTGCCTCTCAGGTCCTGATTTTCAATATCTTCTTCCCCAGAAGTCGAAGAGGTTTAACCATAGCCCATGCTACAGGGAAACGGCAGCGAAGCGCCAATGCCAGATGGACCAGACTTTTCCGGATACCATAATTAACGGGAGGAACATATCCATTCAGCAAATCGTCGTCGCTGGCACCTTTCGTATCCAGCATGCCAATCCCTTTCATGGCGATAATATCACACCATGCCCGCATGGAAGAAGAGCCGGTCTTATTGAACTCCAGATTTGTCAACTCTATCTGGGTAAATTTATCATTGTAAATATAAGCCGGATAATACCCTGCATCCTGTGCGCAGTAGGCATATGCCCTTTCCACTGCATGAAGAATAGTATGGTCCACCTTGTTTGGCTCAAGAGGAAAATCCTCATACCGCCAGCCTTTCCCATCCAGTCCGCAGAACAGCTTTTCCAGAGCCTTTGGTCTAAACCAGAAGCAAGTTCCCAGAGGAGCCACGCACAATGCATGTTTCGTCACCCTGGATTTCACATGGAGAATATCCAGTAATTTTTTCGTATTATCATAATTGCCGGTCCATCCATCTCCTACAGCCTCTGCAAACACACCATGATTGGGGGCTGATGGAAATGCAATGCCAAGGAATGGTTCCTTCATAAAAAGCTGTATGACATTATTTATATATTCTTTAGTGGCAAATACATTCTGTCTCAGCTTATATGACCAGGACCTCCCAATGCTGTAAGGCTTATTCTGGGTACTCTTTTTATCATGAAAAAAGCAGACCAAATCACAGCCTTCAACAAAATTCCTCGCTGCTACCAGCAGGCTGGAAACATCGCGGCCCCTGTTTTCAATGACCACCACTTCTGCTGAGATATTCTCTTCAGCCAGTATAGACTGGATTACTTCTTTTTTATCCTCCGAAGTGGTTGTAATGAAAATCTTCGTATATTTCGGAAACTTTTTAATATCCGCAATGGATTCCTCGAACAAATCCTCATAATACATATGGTACACAAGGCCAAGTTTCATAGCACATTCTTCCGAAGAGGGCAGCAGGAAATCCCTGGGCAGTACCCTGTTCAGCTGGGCGCATCTGACCAGGTTTGCCAAGTCTGCTGTACGAAGCATGCTGGTCCAGATATAAGCCATATCATAATTGGTGTACTTTTCAAGATATTCAATCAGATCAGCCGTCGCTTCTCCTGCCGTATTGCTGAGCACATCTGTATAATGATGAAAAAAGCTGCGCTTCTTGATAAGGGGCATCCTGTACTTTTTTAAGAGCCCCACCGGATTGTGTAGGAGCGGATAATTGAAATCCTTATCATCACAATAAACAGCCCCTTTGTATCCGTACTTTTCAAAATATCCAGGAAAAGCATATTCGTACACAATAACTGAATCAATGTACCCGGTATTCTCAGGAATTTCCCGAAAGAATTTTTTGATGAATTCACTGCCCAGCAGATTCCTGCGAAGCACAAGAAAATAGGATTGGATATGTTTAATATCTTTATTGTAATGAAGATATTCATTTGAATGGTTCCAATCACTTTTAAGACCATATGTTAAGCCCCAGAAATCAACATCCTGTCCCATGGCCCAGCGGAATGCTTCCTCAAAAGGATAAACAGGACCGAAGCAGGTATTGTTCATCAGGACCAACTCATCAAAAGTGTCCAATACATCCCAGCCCACATGGTTGATGGCTGCTTTATAGGCACCGATATCAACACCTTTATTTTCTCTTTCATATACCTCGTCCGCAACTTCCTGCAGTGCTTTTTTCCCTTTTTCCTGCAGTGTCCCATTTATCACGCAATGGATAAAGTCCACACTTTTTCTTAATTCCCTAAGCTGATAAAGGATGTAGTCATCAATTACTCCATCCCTGTCATAAATAAAATATATGCATGCCCTTTTGGCATTTTCAGTTAAACGCATACAATCCACTCCTAAGTACGATATCCAAAATCGCCTGTATTTACGACAGGGTTCAATATTTATCCTCTAATATCTTATCAAGTTCTCTAATAACCTTTCGGAAGTGTATGTTTTCAATACATTCCAAAGTCTCTACCTGCTGCATCCTTCTCAGGCACTCTTTATTCCTTTGTCCAATGATATCCCAGTTCCATTCACAATAATAGCAGGGCATGTCATAGTTCACCGCAATCGGCAGTCGGTCTCCCATCCTGACGCATTCTATATGATAAGGAAGGAATCTCTTATAATGTCCTCCACCGACGATAGCAATAGTGGGAGTATTGACGGCAGCACCGATATGGGCGCCGCTTGTATCATTAGCGATGATAAATTCAGCTCCCCCAATGATATCTATGACGTCTTCCAGAGACGTCCTCCCTGCTAAATCAATGAAAGAATAATAGGTGGCAGGATCTGCATTTTCCATAATTTTCTCTGCTATCCAGTTTTCATTTCCAGTCCCTAAAATGGCGCAGAACAACCCTGTTTTTTTATAAATATAATCAGCCAGATGGGCAAATTCCTTCTGAGGCCAAGCTCGCTGAATCCAGGATGCACCGGGATAAAAGACATAATACTTTCCTTCTATGAAATGCTGCTTTTTTGTAGGGAGGCAGGGCTTTGTAGTCTGATAGTCATTTACCCCAAGCCCACGGACAAAAGTACCATAATAGTCCATTTCATTCATCCATCCTCTGGGATAAGGAATTATTTTATCATACAAGCTGTTAGCAAAAGCAATCCATCGAGGACTGGAATTTCCCGGTTTTGTCTCAATGGTTATTCTTTCATTGCATTTAATTGCACTGGCAATCAGGTCCGCTACCGGCATTTTAGATACCTGTGGCTGAAGAAGGATATCATATTCCTTTTCTCTCAGTTTTTTGAACAACAGCAGAAGCTTTTTATACTCGATGCGTTCCGGTCTAAAGTCCACAGTGATGATTTCGTCAAACACTCCCAGTCTTTCAAAAACCGGTTTGGTCAGTGCCAGACAAACCACGGTCATCTTCCTTCCGGCATACAGCTTTCGTATGGCCAGAGCCGTACTTGTAAACATGGTGCAGTCCCCTATAAGGTCTAATCGGAGAATGATGACGCCACGGCTCTTATATTTCCCGGTATGGGCCTTATTCCTTATTTTATTGAATGAAACTAAAAGCCCATTCAGGTAAGATTTTTTCAGTATCTTTTTAATCATCAATCCCTGGTCCTTCCGCACAGATTATCAATATATCAGTGTTTATTTGCAGCCGCCTCCATGATGCGGTTAATTAATGATGCATCTCCCCATTCGCCGGGGCTGTCATAGGCTCTTTCTGGAAAAGCGCCGTACTTCAGTTTTATATCATAATGATGTTCTTTGATAAAATTTTCCACCTTTTCTGCCAGGGTGATGGGATGGCCGGTGCACACATTGATGATCCCGTTGATTTTATTCTGGACACTGGCTGCAACTATCATTTCTGCAAGATTATCTACATCAATAAAATCATATTTATTCTTTCCTGTGGTAAAAGGAAAATCTTTTTTCCCTTCCATCGCAGCTTTGGCTATTTTTGAAAAAATATTGCTGCCCCGCATGTCATCGCCAGTGATGTAGTAAGCCCTGAGCCAGTGAAGTTTGCAGCTGCCATCCTTTGTCATAAGCATGAGACTCTGGCGCATGGCATTTTTAGCGATTCCATACTGGGACATGGGGTGGCAGGGCGTATTTTCATCAATAGCCCCCTCCCAGTAGCCAACCTCGTGCATGGTCCCCATGACGGTAAGAAGAGGAAGCCCGCCTTCGATCATATTTCTAAGGAATATCATATGACTGGATAAGTCATTCATGTGGGCCGGTGAGTCATGGACAAATCCATCCCGCCATGCCAGATGGATGAGGACATCCGGCCGCCCAAGTTCCTCATAAATATCCGGATTTCCGGAAAAAATTTTCACATTACAGAATTTTGCTCTTTCATCCCAGTCCTTCTTGTGCAGGTCCACGGCATAGGTGTCATAGCCCGCATCGCAAAGCTTTTTTATCACATGACGGCCAATATAGCCGCCGGCTCCAGTCACGACTACCTTTTTCATTCGTCAATCTCCTACTCTGATTATTAACTTCTACTCACAGTAAGCCTTGTACTTCTCCAGGGCCTTACCACTGTTACCAACAAACATCAAATGGCCCTTATTTATCCAGGCAGCATGGTCACAAATGCTCCTGACATCGGCCTCACTGTGAGAAACCAGGATGACAGTGGCTCCATTTCCCATCATTTCAGCAATCCGCTTATGGCATTTTTCCTGGAAAGCAAAGTCGCCGACCGCCAGGATTTCATCTACTATCAGGATATCCGGCTTTACAATGGTGGCTATGGAAAAGCCAAGCCTTGCCAGCATACCGCTGGAATAATTCTTGACCGGTACATCCTCAAATTCCCTGAGGCCGCTGAAATCCATGATTTCGTCATAATGGCTTTCCATCATTTTTTTGCTATGTCCCAGTACGGCCCCATTGAGAAATACATTTTCCTTTCCCGTAAGGTCCATATCAAATCCTGCCCCCAGCTCTATAAGAGGAGCAATGGATCCATTCACATGAACTTCTCCGGTAGTAGGTGTGAGAATACCGCTGATAATTTTCAGCAGCGTGCTCTTCCCGCTGCCGTTAGTTCCAATAAGCGCCATGGAATCTCCCTTGGGAACAGTGAGATTAATGTCTCTCAACGCCCAGAATTCATCGGATTTAGGCTTCTGCCCACGCAGCCGCCGTACGACGTATTCTTTAAGGCTGTCAACTCTTTCCCTGGCCAGATTAAATCTTATGGAAACATTCTTAACTTCAACTGCGTTTTTTTCCATTTCTATCCCTATATATAAAGAATAAAGCTCTTCTGGTGTTTATTGAAAACGACCATGCCAATCAATAATGAGGTCAAACTGCAAAACAGACAAACCAAATGCAAATGGAGGGATGGCCAGTTGCCATACATAACACATTCCCTGAAAAAATCTACATAACTCGTTAATGGATTAAGAAGGATAAATCCTTTGATCCAGTCAGGCACGATGGAAATAGGATAAATAATCGGTGACATATACATGAATACGGTCAAAAAGACACCATACAGATGCTCTATATCCCTGAAATAAATAATCAAAACAGACAGAATCAGTCCAATCCCCATGGCATACAGAAAGATATAAAACAGGGCGACCGGCAGCATAATCAGACTCAGATGAAAGGATGCTCCGGTCACAATCATGACGATAAGAAGCGCCAGCAGCGAAAAAACCATCATCACAAAGCTGGAAAGCACTCTGGCCACGGGAAATATATATTTCGGCAGATATACCTTTTTTATCAGGGATGCTCCCATCAGGATAGAATTCATGGCCTGGGTGGTTGCATCAGAGAAAAAATTAAAAATCAGCTGCCCGCATAATAAATAAAGCGGATAATTGGGAATATCAAATTTAAAAAGGTTAGAAAAGACAATCGTAAAAACAACCATCATGAGCAGTGGATTCAGCACGCTCCAGACATATCCAAGCACAGAGCGCCTGTACTTTATCTTCAGGTCTCTCTTTACCAGCTCTTCCAGCAGCCATATATAGTTGAAAAGCGCCGGCTTTGTTGAAGAATGATTCATAATTACTCTCTTTCCAAAAGTTTGATATAAGCATGTAACGCATCATGCCAGTCCCGCAACGGCTTAAAGCCGGCTTCCAACAGCTTCGTTTTGCTCAAGCGGCTATTAAGGGGTCGATGGGCTTTTGTCCTATAATCTGCCGTAGATATATGATTCACCGGTGTTTTAAGTCCGGCATCCTTGATAATCTGTTCAGCGAATTCAGCCCAGGAACAAATTCCGCTGTTGGTGGCATGATAGGTCCCATATTTTTCTGTTTCAATCATATCGCACAAAAGCCCTGCCAGGTCCTGGGTAAAGGTAGGTGAACCATACTGGTCTCCTACGATATTCAGCGCTTTATTTTCTTTTGCTAATCTCAAAATCGTTTTGACAAAGTTACTTCCATTGATGCCAAAAGCCCATGATGTGCGAACGATAAAATAATCTGTCAATATGTTTCTGACAGCCTGTTCCCCATCGTATTTGGTCTGTCCATATACGTTCTGGGGATTCGTCTCGTCATCAACATCATAAAAACCATCTTTATCGCCATCAAACACATAATCCGTGCTGATATAGACCATCCTGGCATGAATCTGTTTACAGGCTTCAGCAATATTCCGGGTACCATCTACGTTTACACGTCTGCATAAAATCGGCTCATCTTCCGCCTTGTCCACAGCGGTATAAGCACTGCAATGAATAATGACATCAGGCATATATGTGAAAATAAATTTTTTTGTTGTTTTTTCATCGGTAATGTCAAAATCATTGCGGTCAGCGCCTAAACAGCTGATATTCCTTTTCTTCAGCTCTCTTACCACGTCATAGCCTAACTGTCCTTTGACGCCTGTCACAAGTACTTTCATTTTTCACCTCATATCAGTCCGTTTAAACCGGGCACCGATTCACCACAATCGAATGAAAAACTGAAATCCAAAAGCCATGGAATCAGTGTCTTTCTGGAACTGATTCGCTATTTATTGTCCTCGTACATCTTATGATAGTAATTCTGGTATTCTCCGCTGATAATCTCTTGCCACCATTTTTCATGAGTCAGGTACCAGTGAATGGTTTTCTTGATGCCATCAGCAAATTTCGTCTCCGGCAGCCAGCCCAGTTCTTGATGAATCTTTGCGGGGTCGATGGCGTATCTGCGGTCGTGGCCTTTTCTGTCCTTCACATAGGTAATCAGACTTTCCGGCTTGCCCAGCTCTTTGAGGATGAGCTTTACAATATCAATGTTCGCCATTTCGTTATGGCCGCCGATGTTGTAGATTTCACCTACGGTGCCTTTATGAATAATCAAGTCGATAGCCTTGCAGTGGTCTTCCACATAGAGCCAGTCCCTCACGTTTTTGCCATCTCCATATACGGGAAGCGGTTTATCAGCCAGTACATTGGCAATCATTAAAGGAATGAGTTTTTCCGGAAACTGGTAGGGCCCGTAGTTATTGCTGCAACGGGAAATCGTGGCCGGTAGGCCATAGGTCCGATGGTATGCACCCACCAGGAGATCCGCCCCGGCCTTGGAGCTGCTGTAGGGAGAGCTGGTATGGAGCGGCGTCTTTTCCGTGAAGAAAAGGTCCGGCCTGTCCAGCGGCAGGTCCCCATACACCTCATCCGTAGAAACCTGATGATACCGCTCTATGCCATATTTCCGGCAGGCGTCCATGAGGACCGATGTACCGATGATGTTCGTTTCCAGAAAGATTTCCGGATTCAAGATGGAACGGTCCACATGGGATTCTGCCGCAAAATTCACCACCACATCCGGATGCTCCTCTTCAAAGAGTCCATACACCGCATCCCTGTCGCAGATATCCATCTTCACAAAGCGGAAATTCAGCTTGTCCATCACAGGAGCCAGAGTAGACAGATTCCTCGCATAAGTCAGCTTGTCCAGGCAGATGATGCGATAGTCCGGATACTTCTTCATCATGTAAAATATAAAATTAGAACCAATAAATCCTGCACCGCCGGTCACAATGATGTTCATCTTATACCTCTTTATCCAGCAAACATAGACTATTAAAATAAAATGCCTGCATCCTTTAAGAAAGGATTCTTTTTATCTTTTTCACTGAGGATAGGATCTGTAATCCCCCATTCCACTCCGATGTCCGGATCATTCCAACGAATGCCGCCATCTGCTTCAGGTGCATAGTAATTATCCGCTTTGTAGAGGAATTCCACATGGTCTGTCAGTGTTACAAAACCATGGCCGAATCCTCTGGGAATCAAGAGCTGCTTTTTGTTTTCTGCAGATAATTCGACACCAACCCACTGCTTGTAGGTCGGGCTGTCATGACGAAGATCCACTGCCACATCCAGAACAGCGCCGGTAACGACTCGAACCAGCTTTGCCTGGGATTTATCTCCTTTCTGGAAATGAATTCCCCGGAGTGTTCCCTTCACTGTGCTCAGGGAATGGTTATCCTGAACAAAATCATAGAAAAGGCCGGCTTCATCCATAGTCTTTTTGCTCCAGCTTTCCATGAAGAACCCTCTGTAATCTCCAAATACACGGGGAATCAATACATATACTCCGTCAATTTTAGTCTTAATGATGTCCATAACTGCTACTCCTTTGCTTTCATATATTTACCAAAACAATGATGATGAAAATCCCTGATTCCTTTCAGCATAAGCTTCAGCTTGGCCAACTTGTCGGATTCAAAAAACAGAACTTTCACAAACATTTTAATAAGTGCCTGCTCATAATATCTTCTGATAAACGGATACTTATGCGCAACATATAAATTATTTCTTATAATATAATACTTCCGAATGGGGCTGTGGTTCAACACTGTAAAGCGATAGCCCAGAATATCATACTGCCGAGGGTTCCCTAAATGGTGAGTTAATTTGATATCACTCAGCAGAAGTATTTTAAATCCATTTTCTCCTGCCCGATAGCAGAATTCATTATCCACTTCATCAATAAACAGATTCTCATCAAAACCGCCGATCTTTCGGGCAATATCCACATTGACCATGGAGCCTGATGTAATCGCTGCTTTTACGAAATGACTGCCATGCAGATTTTCCGCTTCTTTCAGTCCTGTATAATTCACTGCAAACATAGCAATATCGTCCCGATTGGTCATATCACGAATGGATGAAATATACCGATCCAGCATATGCGTAGGAAAGGCGCTGTCCTGATCCATGGTGAGCAGAAATGTCTGTCCATCCACCTGATTCAGTGCATAATTCAAGGCATATGACAACCCCTTGTTATCATGAAAAGGAATATATTTCACATTGGGCAGCTCTGCTATTTTATGTGAAATACCGGACTCCGGATTCTCGGTATTATCCAATGCATAGAGCACTTCCAGATGCGGCAGATAAGTACGGATATTGGCATAGGTCTCTTCATCCGGATGATACAGAACCACAACACCGGCGATTCTGATTTCTTTGCGTTTTTCAGTAGACCGGGTCATTTTTATTTCTTTCAGCAATTTTCATGAGATATTTACCATAGTCGTTCTTCAGCAGCGGCTGTGCCAGCTTCTGCAGCTGCTCTACGGTAATGTATCCCAGATTATAGGCAATCTCTTCCGGGCAGCACACCTTGAGTCCCTGCCGTTCCTGGATAGTTTCCACATAGGAAGCCGCCTGAAGAAGCGATTCATGGGTGCCTGTATCAAGCCAGGCGTAACCGCGTCCCATGGTTTCAACCCGTAATGTGCCTTCTTTCAGGTAGAGCTTATTTAAGTCCGTAATTTCCAGTTCTCCCCGGGCAGAAGGTTTCAGGGATTTTGCCTTTTCCACCACTGTCTCGTCATAGAAATATAGACCTGTCACTGCATAGTTCGATTTCGGATGCTTCGGCTTTTCTTCCAGACTGACCGCCTGACGGTTCTTGTCAAACTCTACTACGCCGTACCGTTCAGGGTCATTGACGTAGTAGGCAAAGACAGTAGCACCGCTGTCATGTCCGGCTGCATCCCTGACAATATCCGAAAAGCCGTAGCCATAATAAATATTATCTCCCAGAATCAGCGCACATCCATCTCCATCAATAAAATCTTCACCAATAATAAAGGCCTGCGCCAGACCATCAGGGCTGGGCTGAATGGCATAGGAGATATGGAGTCCCCACTGGCTTCCATCCCCAAGAAGTTCTTTGAAGCTTTCATGGTCTCTTGGCGTCGTGATAACGAGTATATCCCGTATTCCGGCAAGCATGAGTGCACTCAGCGGATAATAAATCATGGGTTTATCATAAACCGGCATCAGCTGTTTACTGATGACTTCTGTCAAAGGGTAGAGTCTTGTCCCGGAACCTCCGGCTAAAATAATTCCTTTTTTTATCATATTTAAAAATTCCTCCTAAATTTTACCACTTTGAATGATATGAAGCATCTTCTTAAATAACCTTTCCGGTATAAACGGTAAGAGCAGTTCAAAACTAATAATTGAAGAAGCATTTTGCCACATTTTCATTAATGCCCGTGCCGAGGTCAATGAGGGCTTTTGAAAATAATGGATCCTATGCATGCTCCAGTCAGCATAAGCCCCAAGCAGGCTGTCTTCGGGGCTCTTTTTCCGCATATCCGAGATAAAGTCGTGATATTTCATGATGTAATTTTGAAAGTAGCTTTTTTTATCCCGCACTCCTCTTAATATGCCGGACTGGTTGCTGCCATAAATTCTATATTTCATCAAAGGCTGCGGATACATGACGATCTTCCCTTTTAAGGCTGCATAGACAGCCAGCCACCAGTCGTGAAACACGTTTTGAGAAAAGGGAACAGCCTCTTTTGCCAGAGCCGTCTTCATGACGACAGTACACCCTGTCACAAAGTTCCTGGCCAGGAGAGACCTTAGAAGTTCCCGTGGATTTCCGGATATCCGGTTTTCCTGCCTTGGCCGGACCGCTTTTGCTGTATCAGCGGTCATCTTCCCATTTTCATCGATAATAAAGGTATCGCTAAAGGCAAGGTCCGCCTGTTCGTCATCCAGCTTTTTAAGCAGCAGCTCTAATTTCCGATGGCACCAGATATCATCCTGGTCACTATAGGCAATATAGGGAGTATCCGTTAATTCAGTCAGCTTCTCAAAGACTTTGGTGGAACCAAGATTCTCGCTGCCCTGAATCACTTTGTATGGAATATCTCCAAGTACAGAGCTGCATATTGAGTCATAATCCGCATCATCATCCGGGAAATCATTCCAAATCAGGACCTTGAAATTGCTATATGTCTGATTCCTGATAGAAATCAGCTCATCTCTAAGCCAGCGTTGGTTGGGCTTATATAAGGCCATGGCAACTGTGACCTGACTCTGCTCCACGGACCAATCACTTCCTCTCCCAGTAATATTTAGTCATGGTACATTTTTTCTTAATTGATAAAGGCAGCCACTTCTCATTTTTTCCCAGATTATAAGCAATATATTTGCATATGTCCGTCAAAATTCCTCGTGGAAGCTGGTATAATTTCCTGTTTTGGTAAAGGTATCGACATTCATTGCAAATATATCTTTTCCCTTCTCCTTCTGCTTTACCAAATTTCTGCATAATCCAGGAATTCCGGTTGTGAAACACTCCTGTATCAAAGTATCGCCTAAACTCCTGAAGAATCGAATAATTATGGGAATGATAGACTTCTGCTTCTGCGCAATAGGCTTTTTTCCATCCGGACAATATCATGCGAGACGCAACAACAGCATCTTCTCCTAATATAACATCGTCAGGAAATCCGCCTACAGCCATCAATGCGGTATTGCGGTAAGCCGCAAATGTGTCTGATAAAAAAGAGGTTTTAATCCCATACCGTTTGATATCACGTATATCCATTATATAACTCTTCTTTGGATAGTTGAATTCTCTGGCAAAAGCTGCCAAAGGATTCGCATCTTTATTGGGAATTTGCCGGCCGAAGCAGCAGCCAACCTTTGAATCATCAAAGCATTTCAAGAGATTCAGGATAGAAAATTCATTTGCAGGAACTGCGTCCTGCGTCATATAGACTAAAAACTCATAATTTCTGCAGTCCAAAGCCGCCAGCCGTCTCGTCCTGCCATGGTTAAATTCGGTAGGTTTTATGTATTTAATTGTATATGAAAACCCATCCAGATATTGTTTATAATCCAGCCGGCATAATCCCGTCTGAATGATATAGACATCAAATCTTAAGGATTTCTGATGTTTTAGCATTTTTAGCAGTTGGATAAATTTTCTATCCGGATGATATACAGGTATGATAATAATCGTTTTATTCACAGGGTTCATATTCATTAAAGATTCCCTCAATATGCTCCGGCACAATTTAAAACTGCTCTTCCTGTCCTCCAGAGAAGGACAAGATCCAGCCATAGATTCCAGTTATGGACATACCAGTTATCCATCTGCACTCTTTCGGGATAGTCTACATCATTCCTTCCGCTGGTCTGCCAAATGCCGGTAATGCCGGGACGAACCATGGAATATTCTTTGAAATACACGCCATATCGGGAAATTTCCTTTTCCACGATAGGCCGGGGTCCCACGAGGCTCATTTCCCCTTTCAGCACGTTCCAGAGCTGGGGAAGTTCGTCGAGGCTGGTTTTTCTGAGGAAGGCGCCGCTCTTAGTAATGCGGGGATCATTTTTCAGTTTGAATTCCTTATCCCATTCCGCCTTGGCTTCCGGGTCGGTGGCCAGGAGGTGTTCCAGCACTTCCTTCGAGTTCACGCACATGGAGCGGAATTTATAGCAGTTGAATTCTTTCCCGTTTCTTCCTACCCGTCTATGCTTGAAGATGACGGGCCCCGGGGAGTCATGATAGACCCAGCAGGCGATAGCAAGGAGGATAGGTGAAATGAGAAGGCCGCCGCAGATGGTGGCGACGATATCGAAGAGGCGCTTCAGCATCTGGTTCCAGGGGCTGGCCAGGTTGTTCCGGATGTGGAGGACCATAATTTTCGCATCGAAGAAGGATTCAGCGGTGACATTGGACATGGGGACGGCCACCAGGTTTGGAATGACATCCACCTGCTTCACCAGGGACTGGGCGCGGTAAATCAGGCTGGACAGGTCGTCCTGGGGAAGGCCGGGTGCTGCAATCAGTACGGTGTGGACGCCGGTTTCCTGTACCACTTCTTCCATATTTCCAAAGCCCCCCAGCACAGGGAAGCTATGGAGCATGGTATCTACAGGATGGCGGTCTTCCAGGAACCCCACCACCCGGTACCGCATGCCGGAGTCGTGAAGAATCTGCCGCACCACCAGCTCCGCCGTCTGCCCTGCGCCTACGATGAGCACGGGAATCTGGAAGGCCTTCACCTTTTTCATGGCTTTGCTGAGGATGACCCGGATGATGGCAAGGAGCCCAAAGGCTATGACTAAATAGGCCAGGACAAAGAACCGGGACACCTGTCCCGATACCTGGGCAAAGAACATGAGGATAATAGAAAGCACGGCCCCTTCCAGACACGCAAAGAAAAGGCGCTCCACCATGCGGTAGATCAGCATGCGCCTTCCGTAAAGTCCGCTATAGAAAATAAAGAACATGAAAACCATGGGCAGCCAGAGGAAAAGGTAGAGCAGAGAGACATGGAAAACACTGTATGTCATGATGCAGTTCCGAAGGAAAACCGATAACATACCGGTCACCACCAAAGCTGCATAATCCCCCAGAGCAAAAATAAGAGACGGTAAAAGTCTCCCGCCTGCGTCCTGCCTTGCTGCCTGTGTATAGTTACGATTCATAAATCCCCCGGGAAGTTCAGATAAATCCTTTTGTTTTATATGTGTGTTATTTAATTATCCCGAATTGCAATAATAAGTTGAACACCCGGCGAACCTTTATGCAGTAAGTGCTG
>ERZ773227.982-NODE-982-length-22810-cov-13.675324_pt1 | contig 22810 bp, 19 predicted proteins | sample MGYA00580525_ERZ773227 | MGnify/ENA primary metagenome ERZ773227 (study PRJEB29015, sample SAMEA2737782) | human gut metagenome | biome: human gut; feature: human-associated habitat; material: faeces | place: China | collected 2012 ... | reverse complement strand
CCATGGAGGTGACCGACGAAGTATTCGAAGGCCCCCAGAGCATCGTGTTTGACGAAGCCGAGAACCGGATGCACACCATCAAGGCGGTCATGGCGGCCACCTTGGGATATCAGGAATAAAGAGATAAGCCCGGAAGGTTCGCAGACCCTCCGGGCTTATTTTATCTGAAAATAATTTTCCGCTCAGCGATCATTCCGAAACTGCATTCTGCAGCTTCAGCACGCCTGCCTGCGTCAGGCGCTTACGCAGCAGCGCACCCACGATGCAGGACACCACAATCTTGCCCAAGTCCAGCGCAATAAAGGGATAGACGCAGACGGTCAGCGCATAGCCCAGCTCGCACTGCATCTGGAACACGAACCATGCCGTGCCCAGCACATAGCAGGCGGCATCGCCCAGCACCAGACCCACAGCGGAGACCACCGGGTTGCCCTTGCTCTTTTCAATGAACATACCGCCGATGAAGGCCAACAGCAGATAGCCCACCAGATAGCCGCCGGTAGGGCCTGCCAGCTTGGCAAGGCCGGCACCATAGCCGGAGAACACCGGAATGCCGATGGCGCCCAGCGCCAGATAGATGACCACGCTCAGGGTACCGAACTTCGGCCCCAGCAGCCATGCGGTCAGGCAGATAACAAAGTTTGCCAGCGAGATGGGCACGGCTCCGATGGGCACGGTCAGCGGGCCCAGCACGCACAGCACGGCAGCCATCACAGCGGTGACAGCCATCTGATAGGTAGTAAGTTTTTTGTCTTTCATAGTCGGTTTTCCCCTCTGTTTTTTCGTTTTGCAAGGCATCTGTGCCCGAGTATACCGCACCGGTGCGCCGCAGGTCAACGGAAAAGTTTGCAAAGGGTTTACAATCAACAGATATATTGTAATCCGTCGAAAAATATGATATTCTAAGAATACGGCGCTGATTGCATAATCGGTGGTCATGCTTTCCCATCCCGCAGCACTGCTTCTTCCTGTACATGGAACGAACCGGCGGCTTGTGGGAGGAGAACTTTTTTGAGCCAAGCCTCCCCAAGCCCTGAAGGCGAAGGGAGGGAATGTCAGATGGATCTGTCGGAGATGCTGAACCTGCTGATGGTCATTCTTACGCTGTTGGGATTGATCATTGAGGTAATTCGCCTGACCCTTGAGGTCATGGATAAAGCTTCGCAGAAGAAAAACGATGACAACAAAAAAGATTGACCGCCCCAGTCTACCAAACTAGCGGTCAATCTTTTTGACTAATGCGGGATGGAAAGCTGACCTTTGCAGTCAGCGCCCCTTCTGTTTATAGTATAATCGCACCATCGTGTTTTGTCAAGGAGGTTCCCATGGGTGGAGGTCATGTATCGCGGCCAGATTTCGGGATGCCGCAGCCGGACGCGGCGTACCCGCTGACCGAGTTCTATCTGCTGGCACAGCAGGCGCTGGAAAAAAGCGGCAGCTTTATGCTGCCCGCCCTGTACGCAGGACTGCAAGCCCCTGCCCGGCGCATCTACCGGGAGGAAGCCGCCGGGTATCTGCAGCTTGCGGCAGCTCCGGCAGAGGGCCTGACCCGGCTGCTCTCCCCTGCCCGGATGCAGCTTTTATACAGCAGCTTGCAGGTGCAGCCGGACGGCACCCCTGCCGCCCTACTGCTGACCGAGGAGTGCACCCGCCTGACCGTGGCGGTGCAACTGCTGCCGCCCTTTGTGTGGGAGGACCCCCTGCCGCCGCTGCCGGATGTTCCGGCGGCGCTCACCCTACAACTGACCATGCAGGACGTGATGGCCATCGACACCGCCCCTGCCGCACTGGCGCAGAAACTGGTGCACAGCGCCGACGGCAAATGCTGGCTGCACCACCCCAAGGCCGAGACCTTTCTCTCCGAGCGGCTGGCGCTGCTGCAAAGGGTCTATAAATAATGAAGGAACCGCCGTACATCCCCGTGTGCAGTAATTCCTTGTCCATGAGACGATTTAAATGGCCTCCGCGTTGCTCTGGGCATATTCAGCGGAAAGACTATTATTTATATTCGTGTTTGTCGCACTCTGCGGAGTGCGACAAACACATTCTTAGTTTTTTACGCGGGGTCTCCTCTTTTACTTTTTTGCAATTCCGTGGTATACTGACCGATAAACCGGCAGGATATCCAACCTCTGTCGGAGAACGTGGACGTGCCTTGCGGTCCGGTGCGTCCGGCACACAAAAAATGGAAGGAACCGGGTTTTGTTCTGCAATAATCGGGGATGCTGAGCCGTATATTGAGTGAACGTCCCCGTGAGAACCACAAACATTCCATCGAGAAGCCCGCTTCCGGGCATCCAAGGAGAGTTTATAACAATGGGACAGCTGACCAGAAACGAAGTATTTACCTTGGCGGTGCAGCGTTACAGCGACACCGTCTACCGCACTGCGGTGCATAATTGCCGCTGCACAGCCGATGCTGAGGATGTGGTGCAGGATGTGTTTGAAAAACTGCTGCACTACAACGGCATCTTTGAGAGTGAGGAACATCTCAAAGCATGGCTGCTGCGGGTGGCCATCAACCGCTGCCGGGACCTGACCCGCGCCGCCCACCAAAAGGACACCGAGCTGGACGAGAACCTGCCCGCCCCTGATGTCCTTGCGGAGGACGGCAGCGTGCTGGATGCCATCCGCACCCTGCCGGAAAACTACCGCAACGCCATCTATCTGCACTACTACGAAGGATACACTGCGGCAGAGATCGGGCGGATGATGGCGGTGCCCACAAACACGGTACTAAGCTGGCTGCGGCGCGCACGGGCACAGTTACATACGATGCTGAAGGAGGAGATCGAAGATGAGGTGGTATGAATATAAGATGGAGGTCGATGACCTGACTGCCCCGGACGATCTGAAGGCAAAACTGCTGGCCATGACCGACACCCTGACTGCGGAAGAAAAGGCTGAGCCCATGATGGCCGCCCCTGCCCCGCAGACCGCTGCACCCGCAGCACCCCTGAATACCGAAACCAAGAAGAAAAAGCCCATCCACTTCCCGGTAAAGCAGCTGGGCACGCTGGCTGCCTGTCTGGCCGTGTGTGTGCTGGGTTACAGCACCCTGCATCTGGGCATCGGGATGGGCAGCGCCAAAAGCAGCGCACCCGCCCTGTACGCAGCCGGGGGCGCTGCCGACAGCTCCGCTGCCTCTGTGGCAGCGGGCGGGTTTGATCTCCAGCACGCCGCGCTGGACAGCACCCCCGAGGCGGTGAATTACAGTCTGGAGGCAGACGACCGCTCTCTGGAAACGGAGTACAGCGGCACTGGCAGCGCCGAGGCTGCTGCCCCTGCGGTGGACAGTGCCAAGATCATCTACACCGCCAACCTGACACTGGAAAGCAAGGACTACGAAGCCGCCCGCAGTGCGCTGGACAGCGCCCTTGCCGAGGCGGGCGGCTATCTGGAATCCAGCAGCGAGTACACGCGCACCGGTTCCAGCCGCTCTGTAAGCCTGACCTACCGGGTGCCGCAGGCCAACTACCAGAGTTTTTTGGACGCTGTTGCCGCTGCCGGTAATGTGACCTATCGCAGCCAGCAGGCCGATGATGTGACCACCCAGTATATGGACGTTTCCGCGCGGCTTTCTAACCTGCAGGCACAGCGCACCCGCTTACAGCAATTGCAGGAACAAGCCGAAACTCTTTCGGACTTGCTGCAGATTGAGGACTCCCTCACCGAGGTGCAGTCCCAGATCGAAAGCTGGCAGAGCCAGCTGGACTGGTACAGCGATCAGGTGCAGCAGTGCACCGTGTATATCGACCTGAACGAGGTGCAGACCTATACCCCTGCGGACGAGGGCTTCTTCTCCCGCATCGGCTCCGCCTTTACCGCTGGCTGGGGCAACTTTGTGAACGGCTTGCAGCAGTTGGTAGTGGCACTGGCTTCCGTTTGGCCGCTGGCAGTGCTGGCGTGCGCTGCCGTTGCCGTGGCGCTCGCATGGCGCAAAAAGCACCCGAAGAAGTAACCTCATAAATTTTCCACATAAAGGCTTCCCCCGGCTGGGGGAAGCCTTTTGTTCGACCCAGTTGAAAAAAACCACCCCTGTCCCGCCGGGCTGCTGCACCGGAAGGCAGAGGTGGTTTTGTATATTTTATGGTACTTATTACACGCCGGAATAGGCCGAGAAGCCGCCGTCCACCGGCAGGCAGATGCCGGTGATGAAACCGGCTGCCTCATTGTTCAACAAAAACAGCAGTGCGCCCACAAGGTCCTTCTCGCTGTCGCCGAAATGTCCCATGGGGGTGGCGGCAAGGATCTTTTTGGTGCGCTCGGTAGGAGTGCCGCCCTCGGCTTCGATCTCGTCCGCAAGTTCCTTGAGCTTGTCCATGTTGCGGCCCAGCAGCGCCACCTTTGCGCCCGCCCGGGCCAGCGCCTTGGCAAAAATGGAGCACAGCGTGCCGCTTGCGCCGGTGACAACGGCTACCTTGCCGGTGAGATCGGTGTTCAGTACGTTCTTTTCCATAACATCCTCCCTGTTACAGCTGTATTCATTGGCTAGAGTATAACAGAAAAAGACGGTCTTTGCCAGAACGTTCTTATTATAAAATGGGAAAGTTTTACGCTTTTTGCCGGGCAACAAGCACGATATCTTCTGGATGCAGTGCAGACGGAATCGCGCAAAATCGCAAAAATGACCGTTTTTATCTTGAAGATCTTCTAACTCTTTCTGCGGCAAAGCCAGTATGATAAACGCATGACACACACATCCTACTTCGGCTCCGCTGCCCGCAGCGGGCTACACTGTTCAAGCGCAGCGGCCTGCGCCTATGACCCACAGAGTTTTGAACAATGTGGGCATTCAGACCCGGAAACGCCGCATTCCGTACCCACAATGTTCAACCCGCACGATGTGAACATTTGACGTAGAATAGTTTCTTTTTACACACTGATCAAATATAAAAAGTTATAATAATATTCTACACTGTTCACGCTGCACAATGTGCAACAGCGGCGGTGCTTCCCACTTTGATGTGAACACAAAAAAGCAGGTTGAATTTAAAAAATTCAACCTGCTTGGTGGTTGCGGGGGCCGGATTTGAACCAACGACCTTCGGGTTATGAGCCCGACGAGCTACCAGACTGCTCCACCCCGCGATATTTACTTTTCTGCTTTTCAGCGGTTCTCGCTGACTGCTCAAGTATAATACCATAGGCCGGGCAGAATGTCAACCCTTTTTGCGAAAAAATTTTCGTATCCTCTTGCCACAGCTTTTAATGCGTCATCGTCCGGTGCTGTGCACGGTATTCGGCGGGGGTGATGCCGTACAGGCGGCGGAAGGTTTTCAGAAAGCTGCTGTAATCCGGAAAGCCGCTCTCGGTGCAGGCGTTCAGGACGGAAACGCCCTCCTCCAGCGCCTTGCGGCAGTGCTGCATCCGCAGATAGGTCAGGTAGTTGTGGATGCTCTCCATGGTGCACTCCTTGAACGCGCGGGAAAGGTGCTCCCGGCTGGCGTAAAGTTCCTGCGCCAGCTGCGCGGTGGTAAGGGTCGGGTCCTGATAATGCGCCTGCAGGTAGGCCACCGCGCGCGCGACCAGTACACTGGTGCTGCTGGGGGCAGCGGTCTGTCCGCTGCCGGTGGCCTGCGTGATGAGCAGCATCATTTCAGAGACCTGCGCCTCAAAAACGGTGTCCCGGATAGAGCCCGGCAGCTCCAGACTTTGCCCCATACGGACGAAAAGCCCCGCAAAATCCCACTTACGGCAGGCTTCGCTGTCCAGCACGGTGAGCTGCTGCAGCCAGCCTGTGTTTTTCAGGTTCACGCGCCGGCGGGTGGCCTGCCAGAGAGCATCGTCGATCTGGACGACCAGACGATCCGACTGGTCGTCATCAATGTTGAAGTTGCCGGAGTGGTAGACCTGAGAGGGAAAGTAGACCAGCTCCCCCACATGGACCAGATACACGCTGCCGTCCACCGAGTAGCGTACCGTGCTGCCGCCGATGGGGAGCACCAGCTCGTGGTACGGGTGGGAGTGCACCACAGACTGCTTATTTTCCCGGTTCGTGTACCATGTGACCAGAAGCCGGGTGTCGCGCAGCCCCATCCGCGCCTGTGCTTCCGTAAGGACATTATCGATATAATGCGAGACACGTTCGATGCCCATAGCCGCTCCTGTTCCTTGTTAAAAAAATAAGAATCATTCTTTTACGTCCTTTTTTGCTCTAGTATATCAGTACATGTCACATTTTGCAACATTTGAATCACAAAATCTGCGGAAAAGCGGCGGAATTTTTAGTATGATAATGGCACAAGGAGACGAGATTGACCAAATGCACAAAGGCATTTCAATATTTTTGTGCTAGTTAACAAATATATTGATTGCATTTCGTGACCGTTCGAAAGGAGCCCGTCCATGCAGACCTCAAAAAATCATTTTGAAGCCAAAGTGGTCTTTAACGATGAGACCATCCGCCGGATGTTCCGCACAGAGTTCTACACCTACGAAGGGATGCGGCACCTGCTGTGGCTTGCAGCGGCCTTTGTGCTGGTGATGGCGGCGCTGTTCACTGCCATCCCTACCGTTGTCAAGGTGCTCTGCCTGCTGGTGGGCTGTGCCATGTTCGCCATGCCGGACTTTTTGAGCCGGGTGGCGGCAGAGGGCGTCATTATGCAGCGGGGCGGTGCGGAAACCACCGTGAGCTGCCGGGTCAACGATGGCGGCGTGGACGTGGAAAACGGTGCGCACATCCCCTTTGCAAAGATCGACCGGCTGGTGGAGGATGACCAGTATTTCTACATCTTCCAGAGCCGTCAGATGGCCGTGATGATCCCCAAGGGCAGCCTGCTGCCGGCAAACCCGGAGCGGTTTGCAAAGGTGCTTGCCAAGGAGACCGGCAAGGACTGGCAGCGCTCCAAGAGCCTGTGGGGGCTCAACCTGAAAGACCTGATCCAGATGGGAAAGGACCGCTTTCAGCGCAGCGCGTCCTGAGCGCTGCCCGCAATTATGCTGTTTCACAGCCGGTTGGCTGTGATCGTGGGACACGATAAAAACAAGATAAGGAAGGAAAGACACTATGAAAATCACTCGCAGACAGTTCGTACAGGCCATGGCAGTTGCTGGTGCATCTGCCCTGCTCACCGCTTGCGGCGGTTCCTCCGGCAGCACTGCCGGTTCCGGCGCAGCTGCTGCCACCGGCGGCAACTTCAACCTGAAGCTGGGCCACAATCTGGCCGAGGATCACGCTGTGCACATCCAGCTGACCAGCTTTGCAGAGCAGGTCAAGGAAAAGACCGGCGGCAGCATCAACATCCAGATCATCCCCAACGGCACCCTGGGCAGCGAGGCTGACATGATTTCCCAGATCCAGGCAGGCGCACTGGATATGGCAAAGGTTTCCGCTTCCACGCTGGGCAACTTCAGCGAGAAGTACAACGCCTTCTCCGTGCCTTATGTGTTCAACGATCAGGCACACTACTACAGCTACATGGACAGCGACTCTGCAAAGGCAGTCTTTGAGTCCACCGACGATCAGGGCTTCCGCGGCCTGACCTGGCTGGATTCCGGCGCACGCTCCTTCTACACCAAGGCTACTGCCATCCGCACCCCGGCTGACCTGAAGGGTCTGAAGATCCGCACCATGGACAGCCAGATGGCCATCGACATGATGAACTGCCTGGGCGGCTCCGCTACCGTTATGGGCTACAGCGATATCTACACCGGTATGCAGCAGGGCGTCATCGACGGTGCCGAGAACAACGTCACCGCACTGCGCGACCACGGCGACGTGACCAAGTACTACTGCTTCGACGAGCACACCCGCATCCCCGATATGGTGATCATCGCTTCCAGCGTGTGGAACAAGTTCTCCGACGAGCAGAAGTCCATCGTGTCCGAGTGCGCTGCTACCGCTACCGAGGAGTACAAGGACGCTTGGAAGAAGTTCGAGGACGAGGTGCTGGACAAGGCTGTGAACCAGAACGGCGTCGAGCTGGTCAAGGATGTGGACATCGCCGCATTCCAGGCCGCTGTGCAGCCTATCTACGACAACCTCAAGACCTCTAACCCCACCACCTACGCGGTCGTGGAAGAGATCCGCGCAATGGCCTAAACGCCAACGCATTGCTTTCCATTCTTATCTCCCAAGCTGCGGGCGGCGCACGATGCTGCCCGCAGCTGCGCGGGAGGGAATGAGTTCAAGGAGATGATCTTGTGAAAAAACTGGATAAAATTCTGGATAATGTCATGCGCTTCCTCATGGCAGTGGCAATGTTCGCCCTGCTGGCAGGCGGCACTTGGCAGATCTTTACCCGCTGGATCCTGCGCAACCCCTCCACTGTAACGGACGAGTTTCTGCGCTATGTCCTGATCTGGGCTTCCATGATCGGTTCCGCCTACTGCTTCTACAAGGATAAGCATCTGGCACTGGATCTGGTCAAGGGCCGCGCAAAGGGTGCGTTCAACGTCGTGCTCAGCGTGTTCATCGAGGCCGCTATCGTGTTCTTTGTGGGCTACGTCTTTGTTTACGGCGGCTGGAAGCTGACTGCAAACGCCACCAACGTTTCCTCGGTCATGCGCATCCCCTTCAAGTTCCTGTATTCCATCCTGCCGATCTCCGGCGTGTTCATCATTCTGGCTCGCGCGCTGAAGTATGTACAGCTCTTCGCGGAGCGTAAGGAAAAGAAAGGAGAAAACGCATAATGGTTGCACAGGCTACGTTACTGCTGTTCGGTTCCTTCTTTGTCATGCTGCTGGCCGGTGTGCCCATCTCGGCAGGCATTGGCATTGCATCCATCTTCACGGCACTGTTCAGCATGGACCCCGCAATTTTTGCCCTGACCGCTGCACAGCGTTGCTTCTCGGGCATTGACTCCTTCTCTCTGCTGGCGCTGCCCTTCTTCTCTCTGGGCGGCAACATCATGAACAAGGGCGGCATTGCAAAGCGCCTTGTCCGTCTGGCACGTCTGGCTGTGGGCAAGATGCCCGGCTATCTGGCTGCCACCAACGTTCTGGCTAATATGTTCTTCGGTGCCGTTTCCGGTTCCTCCGTGGCAGCTACCTCTGCCATGGGCTCCATCATGGCTCCGCTGGAGCTGGATGAGGGCTACGACCCCAACTACTCCGCAGCCGTCAACATCTGCTCTGCCCCCACCGGCATCCTGATCCCCCCGTCCGGCCCGCTGATCCTTTACTCCATCACCGCCGGCGGCGTCTCTGTGGCTGCTCTGTTCATGGGCGGCTACCTGCCCGGCATCCTGATGGGTCTGTGCGTGGCTGGTCTGGCTGTGTTCATCGCCGTCAAGAAGGGCTATAAGTCCTCCGCCGTCAAGGACCCCGACCCCGCCGTCAAGATCATCATTGATGCAGTGCCCTCTCTGCTGGCCGTCATCATTGTCATGGGCGGCATTCTGGCAGGCTTCTTCACCGCTACCGAGGCCGGTGTGGTGCTTTGCCTGTACTGCGGCCTGCTGTCCATCCTGTACAAGGAGATGACCTTCAAGAGCTTCTACAATCTGCTGGCAGACACCATGGAGAGCAGCGCTACCATCCTGTTCCTGATCGCCGCTTCCTCCATCATGTCCTACGTCATGAGCTACTCCGGCATCCCTGCCGCTATCAGCAACGCACTGATGAGCGTTTCCAGCAACCGCTACGTCATCCTGCTGATCATGAACGTGTTCCTGCTGGTCATGGGTATGTTCCTGGATCTGACCCCGGCTGTCTTGATCTTCACCCCCATCTTCCTGCCCATCACCCGCAGCATCGGCATGAGCGATGTGCAGTTCGGCATCATGCTCATCATGAACCTGGGCATCGGCTCGGTCACCCCGCCGGTCGGTTCCTGCCTGTTCGTGGGCTGCGGTGTCGGCAAGGTCAAGATCGAAGGCGTTACCAAGTATATCGTGCCGCTGTTCGCCGCCATGGTCGTGGCACTGTTCCTTGTCACCTTCATCCCTGCCATTGCGCTGTGCGTCCCGTACCTGTGCGGTCTGGTGCCCAGCCTTGGCTGGACGTTCTAAGCCCTGACTGTTCCGGGTAAAGCAACGAAAACGTTGCCCCCATTTCTCTGAAGATATCCTGCATCTGAGGGGGAATGGGGGCATTTTTTATCAAAATCCAACGAGAGGAATAAAAACTATGGAGATCTGCTCCCGTTTTACCGGCATGGAGCGCAAAGACGGCGCTTTCCTGCTGCATACTGATAACGCTGATATCAAGGTCTGCTTTGTGACCGATGAGATCGTCCGCGTCCGCGCAAGCTTTGACCATGAGCTGGCAGAGGAATCCTACGTTCTGATGACCACCGCATGGGAGGATCGGATGGACGCGCTGTTCAAGGGTGAGCGCACCCGTGTGGAGCCCTTTGCCGCCGAGCTCACCGAGGACGACAGCACCCTCACCTTTGCCACCGGCAAGGTGACGCTGGTGGTGGACAAGGACCCCATCAACTTCAAGCTGCTGGCTGCCGATGGCTCCGAGCTGTACAGCACCCTGCCCGGCAACCCCTTCGTCAAGGACGCCAACAACCGCGTGGTGGCTTACAGCCGGATGAAGGAGGACGACTGCTTCTACGGCTTTGGCGAAAAGACCGGCCTGCTGGATAAGAACAAGACCTTCCAGCGGGAGCGCGCCACCGACGCCATGGGCTACGACGCCGAGAAGATGGATACCCTCTACAAGCACATCCCCTTCTACATCCGTCTGGACCGCGACACCCACAAGGCGGTGGGCGTGTTCTACCACAACTTCTACGAGTCCGTGTTCAACATGGGCTGCGAAAAGAGCAACTACTGGCCCCGCTACACCTATTTTCAGGCAGACGGCGGTGATCTGGACTGCTTCCTGATCGGCGGCGACACCATTGCCCGCATCGTGGACAACTACACCCTGCTGACCGGCCGTCCGGCACTGCTGCCCAAGCGTGCGCTGGGCTATCAGGGCTCCAGCATGTACTACCCCGAGCTGGAGAAGGACAGCGATGACGCTGTGCTGGGCTTTATCGACACCATCAAGGAAGAGGGCTTCCCCATCGATGGCTTCCACCTGTCCAGCGGCTATACCAGCCAGAACAACAAGCGCTGCGTCTTTACATGGAACACCGACCGCTTCAAGGACCCCAGCGCCTACTTCCACGCCATGAACGAAAAGCACGCCCAGAACGTGCCCAACGTCAAGCCGGGTGTCCTGCTGTGCAACCCCCGTTTCGACGAGTTCAACGCAGATGACGTATTCGTGAAGGACAGCAAGAACCCTGAGACCTACGGTGTCGGCAAATGGTGGGGCGGCGACGGCGCATTCTGGGACTTCACCAAGCCCGAAGGCCGTACAGCCTGGAAAAAGTACCTCACCGAGTCCATCATCGCCGTGGGCACCGATTCCGTCTGGAATGACAACTGCGAGTACGACAGCCTGATGGACAAAGACTGCACCTGCGATTTTGACGGCAAGGGCGGCACCATCGGCCAGCTGAAGCCCCTCATGAGCACCCTGATGTGCAAGGTGGGTGCCGATGCCGTGGTGGAGCACAACGCCAAGGCACGCCCCTACATGGTCTGCCGCAGCGGCAGCGCCGGTATCCAGCGCTACGCCCAGACCTGGTGCGGCGACAACTACACCAGCTGGAAGAGCCTGAAGTACAATATCCCCATCATCACCGGCATGGGTCTGTCCGGCCAGCCCAACGAGGGCGCGGACATCGGCGGCTTTGCCGGCCCCGCACCCACCGAGGAACTGTTCGTGCGCTGGGTGCAGAACGGCATCTTCCAGGCCCGCTTCTCCATCCACTCTGCCTCCAACGATAACACCGTCACCGAGCCGTGGATGTTCCGGGAGTCTGCGGATACCATCCGGGACGCCATCCTGCTGCGTTACCGCTTTACTCCCTATCTTTACAGCGCCGAGTACGAGGCCAGCCAGACCGGTGCGCCCATCATGCGCGCTTTGGTCTACGACTTCCAGAACGACCCCAAGGCATGGGAGGAGAGCTTCGAGTTCCTGTTCGGCCGGGATATTCTGGTGGCTAACGTTCTGGAAGAGGGTGCCAAGACCCGCACCGTCTACCTGCCCGCAGGCTGCAAGTGGTACGACTGGAACGATAAGTTCCGCTGCTACGAGGGCGGCCAGACCATCGAGGTTCCTGTCACCATGGCTACCATCCCCATGTTCGTCCGCGAGGGCGCAGTCATTGCCATGGCGGACAACCAGCTGATGACCATGGAGGGCGACCACACCACCGCCCTGCACCTCATCGTGGCACCCAAGGGCACCACCACCACGACCCTGTACGATGACGATGGCATCACCAACGATTTCAAGAGCGGCGTGTACCGCAAGACCACCATCACCACCACCGCAGGCGAGCGGGTGACCATGAACTTTGCCTCCGAGGGCAGCTACAAGGACACCGTGGAGACCATCAAGGTGGAGATGATCGCCAAGGAGAAGAGCCCCTTCTGGGTCACGCTGGATGGCCGCAAGATCGAGCACTTCCTCAACCGCCGCAAGTTCGACGCCGCTGCCGAGGGCTGGTATTACAGCCAGAGCAAAAAGGCTGTCGAGGTCAAGTATGCAAACCCCGCCAAGGATCACGAGCTGACTGTTTCGTTTGAACAGTTCGACCTGATCGGTATGTAACACTGTACGGAGGAACCTCTTATGCTGCTGCGTAGTTTTGAATCCTTTGAAAAGACCGAAAACGGCTACCTCATCCACGGCGATGCCGCCGATGTGAAGCTGATTTTCATGACAGACGATATCATCCGCATCCGGGTGCACTTCGACAAGGGCACCCCCATGGAGGAGGAGTCCTACACGCTGGTGACCACCGCGTGGGAGGACCGGATGGACACCCTGCTCAAGGACGAGCGCACCCGCATCACCGCGCTGGATGTCCCCTGCGCCGAGGACGATAAGGCTCTGACCTTTGAGACCGCGCACCTGACTTTGAAGCTGTTCAAAAAGCCCTTCCATTTTGAGCTGTTCGATAAGTCCGGCAAGCTGATCTATCAGGATCTGCGGGAGCGCGCCTTTGAGAAAGATCAGATCGGCCGTCTGAGCCACTTCTCCAAGGTGGACCGGGAATACGACCACTTCTACGGCTTTGGCGAAAAGACCGGCCATCTGGACAAAAAGGGACGCCGCCTGCGGATGTCCCCCAAGGATGCCATCGGCCACGACCCCGAGACCGGCGACCCGATGTACAAGCACATTCCCTTCTACATCCGGGTAAATGAACACGATCTGCGCCCTGTGGGCCTGTTCTACCACAACTCCTACGACTGCGTGTTCGACCTTGGCGAGGAGCTGTCCGGCTACTGGGAGCGCTACTGCTACTACCAGACCGACGGCGGCGACATCGACCTGTTCCTGCTGGCCGGTGAGACCCTGCCCGAGATCCTGAACGAGTACACCCTGCTGACCGGCCGCAGCGCCCTGCCCACCAAGCAGTCTCTGGGCTACTGCGCCTCCACCATGTACTACGCCGAGCTGGAAAAGAACTGCGACGAGGAGATCTACAAGGTCATCGACAAGCACGAAAAAGAGGGCATCCTCATCGACAACTTCTGGCTGGCCTCCGGCTATTCCAGCGGCGAAAAGGACAACCTGCGCTATGTGTTCAACTGGAACCACAAGCGCTTCCCGGATCCGGAAAAGTTCTTTGAGAACATGAACGCCCGGGGCATCAACGTCATCCCCAACCTGAAGCCCGGCATCCTGAAGCACCACCCCTACATCGACCTGTTTGAAAAAAACGATGTCTTTATCAAGACCCCGGACGGCAAGGCTCCGTACTATGGCCGCTGGTGGGGCGGCGAGGGACGCTTCTTCGACTTCACCGGCCCCAATGGCCGCAACACCTGGAAGCAGCTGCTGGAGGAGAACATCCTCAAAAAGGGCACCAAGACCGTCTGGAACGACAACTGTGAGATGGACGGCGTGGAGGACCGCGACGCCCAGTGCGACTTTGAGGGCAAAAAGGGCACCATGGCAGAGCTGAAGATCCTGCACTCCAACCTGATGGCCTACACCGCCAAGCAGGCGCTGGCAGATGTGTACCCCGGCGAGCGCCCCTACATCATCAACCGCGCAGGCTACGCCGGTATCCAGCGCTACGCACAGGTGTGGGGCGGCGATAACCTGACCGACTGGCGCACCGTCAAGTTCAACATTGCCACCATTCTGGGCATGGGTCTGTCCGGCTGCTCCAACATGGGCTGCGATATCGGCGGCTTTGCAGGCCCCGCACCCGAGGCAGAACTGCTGCTCCGCTGGCTGCAGAACGGCATCTTCCAGCCCCGTTTCTGCCTGAACTCCGCCAACAACGACAACACCGTCACCCAGCCGTGGATGTACGAGGAGAACCTGCCCTACATCCGTGCAGCTTACCAGCTGCGCTACCGTCTGATGCCCACCCTGTACTCTCTGATGTACGAGTCCAACCAGAACGGTATGCCGGCATGGCGTCCGCTGTTCCTTGAGTTCCCGGACGACCCCAAGTGCTACACCGACAAGAACCTGACCTTTATGTTTGGCAAGAGCATTCTGGTGGCGAACGTGGTGGAAAAGGGTGCCACTACCCGCACCATCTACCTGCCCGCAGGCTGCACCTGGTACGATATGAACGATAATCTGCGCGCATACGAGGGCGGCCAGACCATCGAGGTCCCGGTCACGCTGGCAAGCATCCCCATGTTCCTGCGCGGCTCTGCCGTTGTGGTGACCACCGAGGACGTCAAGCACATCCTCAAGGACACCATGTACCAGATCGACCTGCTGGTCGCTGCCGAGACCGACACCAGCTTTGTGCTGTACGATGACGACGGCCACACCGAGGACTACAAAAACGGCGTTTACGCCAAGACCACCATCACCGTCAAGGCCGGTGACCGCACCGACATCCGCTTTGCCACCGAGGGCAGCTACGAATCCCCCGTGGAGCGCATGACCCTGAAGCTGGTCAGCAAGAAAAAGGGTGCGCTCTGGGCCAGCGTGGATGGGCAGCAGCTCCCCCAGTACATCGTCCGCGATGGCTGGGAGGCCGCAGAGTCCGGCTGGTACTATAACCTGCCTGACCGCACCATCTGGGTCAAGTTTGCAAAGCCTGCCAAGAAGGACTTTACAGTGACTGTCTCCACCGAAAAGTTTGACCTCATTGGTATGGCAGAGGACTAAAAAGCCATCTCCAATCTTCTTTAATTCTTCTTCAAAAACACGAAGGCCCGTGGGGAACTCCCCACGGGCCTTCGTGTTTTTATAATAAGTTTCAGGCTTCGGTCTGCGTTTCCCGCCGGAGGATGCGGCAGACCATGAACAGGCAGTAGAACATCGCCAGACCCCATGCAAAGGGATTGGAAAGGCAGATGCCCAGATACCCAAGGCTGGTCTTTACTGCCAGCACGCCGCCAAGGCTGCGGCCGATGAGCTCGCCCACGCCGGAAACAACCGCCAGCACGCTGTAACCAAGCCCCTGCAGGGTGTTGCGGAAGATCATCAGAAGGCCGTGGAAGCAGAACAGCATACTCATGACGCTGAGGTACTGGATGGCACCCGCCGTAACGGCAGGGTCGGCATCGCCCAGCACCAGCCCCACCGCGTAGGGCTTGATGAAAAAGATCACGCCCCATGCCACGGCGCAGTAGAGCAGCTGCACCATGCAGCCATCCTTAATGCCCTGCCGGATGCGATCGGTGCGGCGGGCGCCGTGGTTCTGTCCCACATAGGTAGCCATGGCCATGCCTACGCTCTCCATGGGCAGGGTGAACATCTGACGGATCTTTTCGCCTGCGGTCTGGGCTGCCACGGCGGTGCTGCCCAGCAGGTTGATGGCGTCCTGCATGATGACTGCACCAATGGCCGAGACCGAGTATTCAAACCCCATGGGAAGGCCGATGTAGGCCAGCCGCCTGCAGTGCCTTGCCGAAAGCAGGGTGCGCGGCTGCCGGAAGGAAAGCCCCTCCAACTTTGCCGTGCGGGCAAAGAACCAGTAGGCGCACAGCCCGCCGCTGAGCAGCTGGCTGAGCACGGTGGCAATGGCGGCACCGTCCACCCCCATGCCCAGCGGCACGATGAAGAGATAGTCCAGCAGAATGTTCACCACGCTGGCGACCAGCAGGAAGTAAAAGGGGTGCCGGGAATCCCCCAGTGCTCGCAGCACGCTGGAAGCGTAGTTGTATAGCACCGTAGCCGGGATGCCCAGAAAGATGAGCCGGATGTAGAGCACCGCATCTGTGTACAGCTCCTCGGGCGTATGGATGAGCCGGAGCAGCGGCCCCGCCATCAGGGTGGTAAGCACCGTAAACACCACGCTCAGCACCAGACAGAGCAGTGCGCCGTTCAGCAGGTATTTTTGCAGCCCGTCCTTATCCTTTGCGCCAAAGGTCTCTGCCGCCGGGATGCCAAAGCCCACGCAGGCTCCCTGCACAAAGCCCAGAATAAGAAAGTTGAGGGAGTAGGTGGTGCCTACCGCGCCCAGCGCATCGGTGCCCAGACACCGCCCCACGATGACGGTATCCGCAAAGCTGTACAGCTGCTGGAACAAGGTGCCCAGCACCAGCGGCAACGCGAACCGCAGGATCTGGAACAGCGGCTTGCCCACGGTAAGGTCGGTGGTGCCGGAGCGCTTTTGAGAAGTAGCTGCCATAAAGAAAACTCCTTATTATGGTATTTTCTTCATTCTATCATGGACAGCCGCTTTTCCCAAAGTGGTTTTGTGACAGGAAGTTGTCTTTTTGTGATGGAAGCGCGGAAACCTCCGTTTTTTTACAGTTGCTTCTTCTGCGGCGGAAAGTTCCGGCTGTTTGTTTGCAGAGCCATGAATCCACTTTTTGATGCAGCTCTTTGCAGGTCTACACTCATCCACCACATGGCCGTTTCTACTGCCAAAAAGAGAGGGCTGGACGGTGCCAGCCCGCTTGACAAGGAAAAACACAAGGCTCTTTATTATAATAAAGCTATAAGAACATAATAAAGGCAATTATTTGAAATTTTTGAAAAAACAGAAATCATTTTGATGATATGGGACGTTTTAATAGACAGGAAGGGGGTGAACCGTATCCAGACAGAATTATTGCTGCGGAAAGTGCAGAGCGGAGATACGGGTGCGCTGGACACTCTGATTACAGCGTACTATCCACAAATTCTGAACTATTGCCGTTGGCATACAGCGGACGAGCAGCAGGCGCAGGATGCAGCACAGGAAACCTTTTTGAAAGCGGTGCGCTGGCTGGATTCCTGTGGTGGATTTCAGGGGGCATTCCGTCCCTTTCTGTACAAAATCGCAAAAAACATTTGCATCGATCTGAACCGTACTATGGAGCGGACGGAGGTATCGCTGGAGAGCTTGCCGGGCGAACCCGCCTATCAGGAAAGCGGCTTTGCTGCGGCAGAGGAGAAAGCAAACCTGCGAGCGCTGACGGCCCAGCTGGAGCCGGAACAGCGGGAACTGGTATTGCTGCGGTTCGCACAACAGCTTAAATTGCGGGAGATCGCGCAGATCACAGGTCTGCCCCTGCGCACGGTGCAGTCCCGCCTGCGTGCCGCATTGAAAACCTTGAAAATGCAATTGGAAAAGGAGGACTGGAGATGAATCGAGCCTTTGAAAAAAAACTGTCCAGAGCACTGGCGACAGAGCTTGACACAGCTGTCCCGGAAACGCTGCTGCGCCGCTGCCGGGCGGAACATGTCGTAAAACAACGGAGTGGTTGGCGCGATTTGCTGCACTGCCAGTTCAAATTGCTGGGCTGGAAGGTCTGGGCGCTGGAAGCAATGGCGGCACTGGCGTTGTACAGTGTGGGTCGGGAACTTGCCCTGTGGGAGAAGGCATGGACATTACGCAATGCGCTGTTTGGTCTGAGCACACTCGCCATGCTGACAGCCATGCTCGGTCTGCCGTTTTTATACCGGGCAAGTCAATATAAGATGCTTGAACTGGAATATGCCACATATGCAGGAATCGGTCGTCCGCTGGTGATGCGGTTTTTGCTGCTGCTGGCGGGGGAAACGATCCTGCTGGGAGTGCTGGTACTCAATGTGCGGGCAGCCGTGCCATGGAGCATCGGGCAACTGCTGGCGGTGTTGACCGTGCCATTCCTGACCGCAAACAATGAGCTGCTTCTGCTGCTGCGCTGGGTGCGCCCGGAATGGATGATGACCGGGGCTGTACCACTGTTTGCAGGGCAGATGTGTTTGCTGCGGTTCGTGCAATTATCGGAACTGCCGAAAGGTCTGCCACTGGCGGCGGGCGTGCTGGTGCTCTGTATGGTGTTGCAGTGCATCCGGCTTGCCGCCCGGTCAGAATATATTGCAGAAGGCTGAAAGGAGCAAGCCATGGAACTGAAAATTCAGAATATTACAAAGCGATACCGGGATAAAACGGCGGTGGATGATGTGTCCATCACTCTCACGCCGGGTGTGTGGGGACTGCTGGGGGCGAATGGTGCAGGCAAAACAACCTTAATGCGGATGCTGGCGGGCATTCTGCGGCCCAGCAGTGGCCGGATTTTGTGCGATGGGGTGGAGGTTGGAACGCTTGGTGCGGCCTACCGGGAAAAGCTGGGGTATCTGCCGCAGGAATTCGGGTTCTACCCGGAATTCACGGTGCAGGACTATCTGGAATATATGGCGGCGCTCAAGGGTCTGCCGCGCACAGAGGCTGCCCGGCAGATCGACGCACTGCTGGAGCGGGTAAGCCTCACTGAGGTGCGCCGCAAAAAGATCATAAAGCTTTCCGGCGGTATGAAGCGCCGGGTAGGCATCGCACAGGCACTGCTCAACGACCCGGAAATTCTGATTTTAGATGAACCTACGGCAGGGCTGGACCCCGGAGAACGGGTGCGCTTCCGCAATCTGCTGTCGGAGTTTGCGCAGGAACGGATCGTTCTCATTTCAACGCATATCGTTTCGGATGTGGAATACATTGCAGCTGAAAATGCCGTAATGAAGGCTGGCAAAATTATTGCACAGGACACCACCGAAGGGCTGGTAAAGCAGATCGAAGCCAAGGTCTGGCAGGGAAATATCCCGATGGAACAGCTTGCCCGGTGGGAACACCGGCTGCGGGTGGTGAACCTGCGCAACGAGCCGGACGGAACGGTAACATTGCGGTATCTGGCGGATGCACCGCAGCTGCCGGACAGCGTCCCGGCACAGCCCCGGCTGGAAGATCTGTATCTGTGGCTGTTCCCAGAGGAAATGGAGGAAGCAAAATGAACCTGTATCGTTTGGAATTGAAACGTGTGTGCAAAACCCGTATGACAGCTATTCTGCTGGCCATTGCGCTGGTGCTGGCTGTGGTCATGGCATATCTGCCGGTGACCTTTATCGGCTGGACGGAACTGGATGCCAGCGGAAACGAAGTGCGTTACACGGGTCTGAAAGCAATCAGGAAACGGCAGGAGCAGCAGGTATCCGGTACCATCACGCCGGATGTCATGCAGGAAGCACTGGAAGCCTATCAGCGGGTGTACCGGCAGTATGGTGCAAGCTCCATCAACGATATCCCGGACGAGGTATTTTATAAAGAACTTGCCCGGTATCGGCCTCTTGTGAACAACGCAAAGGAAGCCTTTGCCGACTCGAAAACCGGCATGGCACCGGGCGTGATGGGGCTGACCGCAGAGGATATGCAGAACTTTTACAGCCAGCTCCCCAAACGGCTGGAATCGGTGATCTGGCTGGAACAAAGCGGAAAGCCCGGCTATGAGCAGGCGCAGGCCATTGCACAGAAAAAGTTCGATGCTGTACAAAAACCGTTCACCTATTCATTTGGGGTCAGTTCAGACGCAATGGATTACCAGACCCTGTTGAGCTTGCTGCTCACCCTGCTGTGCGCGGTGATTGCGGCCCCGGTGTTTGCATCGGATGCACAGACCGGGGCGCAGGACATCCAACTGTGCACAAAAAACGGCGGTCTGCGGCTAGCAGCGGCAAAGCTGGCGGCGGCGTTTAGCATCACAGGGGCGGCGTATCTGCTCTGCAGCGTGGTGTGGATCCTGGTCACGAATGCTCTGTTTGGTTGGGAAAGTACCCAAACTTCCGTGCAATGGCTGTTTTCTGTGACCAGCCTGCTGCCGTATACCGTTGGCCAGATGGAGTGGGTCATGCTGGTGGCAAACTTCCTGATCTTCTTTGCGGAGGTGGCCTTTGTGCTGATGGCATCCGTATGGGCCAAGAACAACCTGACCGCTTTGTCTGTGGCGCTGATCAGTGTGGTGGCACCGCTGATTGTTTATATGGTCGTGCCGGGCTCCTTTGGAGAATGGCTGTCCACCCTGATTCCGGCAGGGGGCATTGGACTTTCCAATGCATTGCTGTATAAAATGATCAGCTTTGATTTTCTCTATGCAGGCGGGCATGCTTTCTTTCAGGCAGATGTACTGCTGGCATCGGCACCGATCAAGATCGTTCTGCTCGTTGGATTGGCAGCATGGGGGTATCTGCGAAAGACCAAGGTGGCTTAAAAGGAAACGCTACTGAAAAAAGTTCATCGGATGCATAGAAAACTGCATCGGATGAACTTTTTTGTCCTAAGCTCCCTGCCATGAATCATGGTTGTTGATGTACATTTGATGCGTGGTCTAACATTCTTTCCACAACTTCCTCGTATTATCTTTCAATAATAAGCACAAAGGCAGGCACACCATGTTTCCATAGTGTACCTGCCTTTTTCGTCTTTACGGGTTCGGTGTACCTACTACACCAATCCGCCTATTCGATTCTTACACCACACCGCTTTGTAAGGCTCCTTTTCGGGAAAACGTCCCAAAATTGGTGTAGTTGTGGTGTAGTACCGCAGATGCCGCTTGAAATCCGTTCAAAGATTCGTCGAATCTGCGTTTTAATTTTGCATTTTACTGCTCAATCGGCTTCATCGTGGGGAACAGCAGCACATCACGGATAGAGGCACTATCGGTGAGCAGCATCACCAGACGGTCTACGCCGAAGCCCAGACCGCCCGTGGGGGGCAGACCGTACTCCAGTGCGTTGACGTAGTCGTAGTCCACCTGTGCCTTGCACTCGGGCTCCAGCGCCTTGCGCTCGGCCACCTGACGCTCGAAGCGGCCCTTCTGGTCGATGGGGTCGTTCAGCTCGCTGAAGGCGTTGCCGTACTCGGTGCAGTCGATGAAATACTCAAAGCGCTCGGTGAAGGCGGGGTCGTCCGGCTTGCGCTTTGCCAGCGGAGAAATCTCAACCGGGTAGTCAATGATGTAAGTCGGCTGAATGAGTTTGGATTCGGCAACGGCTTCAAACATAGCCATCTGCAGAGCGCCGACGCCTGCGTCAGCCTTAGCGGGTTCACCCAGGCGCTTGAGTTCTTCCTGCATAAAGTCCTTGTCTTCGAGCTGCTCGGCGGTGTACTGCGGAGCGTACTTCAGGACGGCATCTTTAGCGGTCAGGCGATCAAACGGTTTTGTGAGGTCGATGGTATGACCCTGATACTGAATGATAGCGGTACCGATCGTCTTTTCTGCGACGGTACGCAGAAGTTTTTCGGTGTAGTCCATGAGCCAGTGATATTCCTTGTAGGCTGCATAGAACTCCATCATTGTGAATTCAGGGTTGTGGCGAACGTCAACACCTTCGTTGCGGAAAGAGCGGTTGAGTTCAAACACGCGTTCAAAGCCGCCGACGACCAAGCGCTTCAGATAAAGTTCCGGTGCGATGCGCAGGTACATATCCATGTCGAGCGCATTGTGATGGGTGATGAACGGTTTGGCATTGGCACCGCCGGGGATCGGATGGAGCATCGGAGTTTCCACTTCCATGAAGTGATGTTCCATCATGAATTTACGAGTTTCGGCGATCGCCTTGGAACGGATCATGAAGGTGCGGCGTGTGCTTTCGTTCATGATCAGATCGACATAGCGCTGACGATAGCGGGTTTCCGGATCGGAGAGGCCGTGGAACTTATCCGGCAGCGGACGAATGTTCTTGGTCAGCAGACGGAAGTTCTTGACGCGGACGGAAAGTTCGCCGGTCTTGGTGAAGAACAGCGTGCCGGTTGCGCCGACGATATCGCCGATGTCGACCATCTTCTTGAAGAAGTCGTAAGTTTCATCGCCCACTTCAGCCTTGGTGATAAAAAACTGGATGTGATCGGTGCCGTCTTTGACGGTCAGGAAGCTGGCTTTGCCCATGACGCGTTTGAGCATGACGCGGCCGGCAACAGTAACTTCGACCGGAGCAGCTTCAAGCTCTTCCGGCGTCTTGCTGCCGTTGGCGGCACGAACTTCTTCAATGCGGTCTTGCTGAACGAAATCATTCGGATAAGCAACGCCTTCAGCTCTGAGTTTATCGAGTTTAGCTAAGCGTTCGGCAATGATATGGTTCTCAGTTTCAAGAGCGTCTTCTTTTTTGACGGTTTCTTTCTGGTTTTCCACTTTAGTCTCCAACAGAAATATTGCGAATATCCGAGATGGGCTCTTTGCCGAACTCGTCGCTGTTGAGGTAATTTAAAAGTCGTTTGGCGGTGTCTTCAGTGCTCTGAAGTTTTCCGTCTTTTTCTAAGTCGATAAAACGGTCAACGTTCGGAAAATCTTCTTTAGACGAAGCGCGGATGCTGCCCTGCATGTCGGTATTTACAACGCCCGGAGCAACGGCGCTCAGGCGTGCTGGATTGGGTTTTCCCTGCTGATCTTCGGCGGTGACGGCGGTGAAGCGGTCAAGGGCTGCTTTGGTTGAGCAGTACATGGCCCAGCCGGGAACGGACTTGCGTCCGGCGCCGGAAGAAATATTCATAACGCGGCGCTCGCCTTTCCAGTCGCGTGTCTCATTCAGAAAAGCCTGAGTCAGCAGCACCGGGATTTCAAAGTTGACGCGGATGCAGTCAACAGCAGCCTGCGGGGAAGCATTTTCAATCGGGCCGACCGGACCGAGCACG
>ERZ773227.955-NODE-955-length-23164-cov-3.581505_pt1 | contig 23164 bp, 23 predicted proteins | sample MGYA00580525_ERZ773227 | MGnify/ENA primary metagenome ERZ773227 (study PRJEB29015, sample SAMEA2737782) | human gut metagenome | biome: human gut; feature: human-associated habitat; material: faeces | place: China | collected 2012 ... | reverse complement strand
TTGGTCTTCGATGAAATCGCCCAAATGGGAATCTTCTTCTTCCCCAATTGGTGTTTCTAAAGAAACAGGTTCTAATGAAATTTTTTGAATTTCTCGTACTTTTTCAGGTGTCATACCATCCATTTTTTCCGCAATTTCTTCCGCAGTAGGTTCTCTTCCTAATTCTTGAATCAATTGTCTTTGGATACGTGTTAATTTATTGATTGTTTCTACCATGTGTACTGGAATACGAATTGTACGCGCCTGATCAGCAATTGCACGTGTAATAGATTGACGAATCCACCAAGTAGCATATGTCGAGAATTTAAATCCTTTTGTATAATCAAATTTTTCAACAGCTTTGATCAATCCACAGTTTCCTTCTTGAATCAAATCTAAGAATAACATTCCACGACCTACATATTTTTTTGCGATTGATACAACCAAACGAAGGTTTGAAGAAATCAATGTTTGTTTTGCTTCTTCCCCATCCGCAATAATTTTTGCAAGTTTTTTCTTTTCCTCATCGCTTAAATCAAGGTTCTTCATATCTTCTTTAGCTTGTTCTCCTTCTTGGATCTGACGTGCAATAATCGGCTCTTCTTTTGGATCCAATAATGGAATCTGACCAATTTCTTTTAGATACATTTTAACTGGGTCATTGATTTTTGCATGTGATGCATTTGCGAATGTCTTTTCTAGTTGTGAAATTTCTTCAGCAATTGAATTTTCTTCATCTAAATCTTCATCACTTAAATCATCATCTGTTAAGTCATCCTCATCTAATTCATCTCCATCAATGAATTCAATCAAGTTTTCATCGATCCAATTATATAGATCATCTAATGTATCATCATCTAAGTTTAAAGCACTTACCGCATCTAAGAATTGTTTTTGGGAAACATCGACATTTTGTTCTTTACTCTTTAGCAAGAACTCTTTTGCCTCATCTAAGCTTGTAAACTTTAATTTTTGAGAATTATTTGTGTTTGCCATACTTTCATCCTTCCTTTCGATGTAAAATTTCATTTCTCTGAATAATTAATTCTTGTTTTTTACTAGCCAAAGACAACTTAATCATCGGATCCTGTACATTTTTGATTTGATCATTTAGATTGTCAATCTGGTCTTGTAAAGCACATTCTTTGATTTTCATTAAACTATCGTTAAAGAAATCTTTATTATATTCATAAATATGAAATGGATTTTCCATCAGACTTACCAGTAAATTACGAACTTCTTCTTTTTCAATGTAACTCATCAATACGTCAAAATCGATATGGTCCATATTACGATACATGTCATAACAATATAATGACAATTCTTCACAGACTGGATCTTGGAAAAAGCCAATCTGATCCTTGAATTGGTCGGCCGCTAATTTACTGTTAAGAATCATCCATAACACACCATACTCGGCTAGTGTTCTTCCATTTTTTAATGGCTCAATATTACGAATAACGGATGCTTTATTTCTTGGTTCTTTTTTTGGTGCAGGAGTACTTGTCGTATTTGATAAATCAAATCCAGTTAAGTCTCGTATACGAGAATAATAATCGGCCTTTTCAAAATCTGTACACGTTCTTTCTATGAAAGACTGCATTTCAGAAGTGAATTTTTTCTTATCCTCATAATTGTCTAAATCATATTGATTCGGTAAATATTCAAATAAAAATTCAACAAAAGAAGTCGTTTTATGAACAGAAAGATACAATTCATCTTTGCCAAGTTCATTAAATATTTCATCTGGATCTTTACCAGTTGTATTTTTCACTATTGAAAAGTTCAATCCATAATCAACGGCTAACTTTCCAAATTTATACGTTGCTGCCTTACCAGCTCTATCCCCATCATAACATACCACTAAAGGTACATTTAAACGTTTTAATAACGTTATTTGTTCTTTGGTACAAGCTGTACCTAAACAAGCAATACTTTCATGTATATCAGCCTTTTCAAAGGCTATGACATCCATGGCCCCCTCAACTAAAATGCATCGCTTATTTTTTTTCGCAAATTCCTTAGCTCTGTGATAATTAAAAATTAAATTTCCCTTATGATAGATTTTCGTTTCTGAAGTATTTATATACTTTGCAGTTTCCTTATCTTCATTCAAACGTCTTGCCGTAAAACCAACAGGATTGCCATTCTCATCATGAATTGGAATCATTAATCGATTATCAAATACGGCATAAGTATCTAAGTCATGAGTACGAATTAAACCTGTATCCGTTAGTATTTGTTCGTTAAAACCTTTTGCCTTGAGATACTTCACACTACGACTCGATTCAGGTGCATACCCAATTTCAAATCTTTTTATAATATCTTCATTAATTTTTCTTTGACTTAAATACCTTTTTACACTCTCGCCATTTTCACTTTCTAATTCAAAAGTTAAAAAACGAATATAAGACTGAATGCAATCATATAAAGGTTGATTTTTATCAACTTTAGCTTGAAATTTAGATGTATCCAAATGTAATGGATAGTGAATCAATTCCGCTACTTTACAAACAGCTTCCAGAAAGGAAATGTTTTCAATCTTTTGAACAAAAGTAAATACATTTCCTCCCACGCCGCATACAAAGCATTTAAATATTTGTTTATCTGTTGAAACAGATAAGCTTGGATCATGATCATCATGAAAAGGACATATAGCTTTATAATCTTTGCCCTTCTTTTCAAGTGTGATATAGTGAGACATTACGTCAACAATATCAGCTTGTTGACGTATTGCCTTTATATCATCTTCTGATATCCAGCTCATTAAAATTCAATTCTTTTTTCAATATATGAAACAAGATCATCTAAAGCGATACGTTCTTGTTGCATAGTATCACGATCTCTGACTGTTACACATCCATCATTTGCTGTTTCAAAGTCAACTGTTACACAGAATGGTGTTCCAATCGCATCTTGACGACGATAACGTTTACCGATGCTTTGAGCATCATCATAAGTTACGCTAAAGTGTTTAGAAAGTTTTGCGAATACTTCATCACCTTGATCAGATAACTTTTTAGAAAGTGGAAGTACAGCTACTTTATAAGGAGCTAATGCTGGGTGTAATTTTAATACTACACGAGAATCATTTTCTAATTGTTCTTCTTGGTATGCTTCACACATTACAGCTAACATTAAACGTTCAACACCAACACTAGGTTCAATTACGTAAGGAATATATTTTTCATTGGCTTCTTGATCATAATATTCTAAGTTTTGTTTAGAAGTAGTTTGATGTGCTTTTAAGTCAAAGTCAGTACGGTCTGCAATACCCCATAATTCACCCCAACCAATAGGTTCAGAGAAGTGGTATTCGATATCACTTGTACCGTTTGAGTAGTGAGCCAATTCTTCTGGATCATGTGCACGTAAACGAACATTTTCTTCGTTGATACCTAAATCTTTTAAGAATTGAACACAGTTTTTACAATAGTATTCAAACCAATCTAGATCTGTTCCTGGTTTACAGAAGAATTCTAATTCCATTTGTTCGAATTCACGCGTACGGAAAATGAAGTTTCCTGGTGTAATTTCGTTACGGAAACTCTTACCAATCTGACCAATACCGAATGGCAATTTTTTACGCATAGTTCTTTGTACGTTTTTAAAGTTTACAAAGATACCCTGTGCAGTTTCAGGACGTAAATAGATCGTACTTTTTGCATCTTCTAATACACCTTGGAAAGTTTTGAACATCAAGTTAAATTGACGAATATTTGTGAAGTTTTTAGCTCCACATTTAGGACATGTAATTTCATGTTCTGCAATATATTTTTCCATGTCTTCATTAGACATACCACCACAGTTTACGGTGTGATTACTTGCTTCTTCAATCAATTGATCTGCTCTAAAACGGCTCTTACATTCTTTACAATCCATTAATGGATCACTAAATCCTCCAACGTGACCACTCGCAACCCATACATTTGGATTCATTAAGATTGCACTCTGCAAACCAACATTATGTTCACTTTCTTGGATGAAACGTTTCCACCATGCATTTTTAATATTGTTCTTTAATTCAATGCCTAAAGGACCAAAATCCCAAGTATTTGCCAAACCACCATAAATTTCTGAACCTTGGTAAACAAACCCAGAAGTTTTCATGTGATTTACTACATCATTGAATGTCTTTTCGTTCATGTTACTTACCTCATTTCTTTCATGTATACAGACAAAAGGATACACTTTCATATTATATCCTATTTATCAATAAATTTCTAGACTAAATCCAAAGACAAGCTAGAAATAAAAAGCCATGATTTCTCATGGCAAGTTTTAATCATCCACTAAGTATGATTACACTCAGCTTATACCGCATATCTAATGTGTTGTAAGAAAAAGAATAGCTTTCTTATACTTCTCTAGTCTTTCATAATCTGATTTTGTCGGTTCTTTAATTCTTGTGATATCTAGATTATGTATAAGATCTGCAACCTTGACCTTTTTAGCTAAGTTAGATTTAGATACTCTTTGAATATATTCAAAATAAGATTCATCTTTTCTATGTGTTAATGTGATCACGGTATCGACAATTTCGTTTGAAAATATAGTTCTTAACTCATCCACAGTAACATTGGTATCTTCTAACACATCATGCAAGTAAGCTATTGCTTTTTCAGTATCCGTATCCATATAAGATGAAACTGTTATAGGATGAAAGATATAATCTTTACCTGCTTTATCTACTTGTCCTACATGGGCTTTTTGTGCAATTTGTAGCGCTAATTCTTGATACATTTATTTTAAACCTCTAAGACTTTCTAAAAAACGAATACTTGGATAATTCCTATGACTATGATACTCCATCCATTTGGCTAGATAAACTAAATCATCAAGGGTGAAATTAAAATGAACTTTCAAATACTCTAAATTTTCTTCTTTACACTTAAATAAAGCTCGATATTTCTTTAATTGATCTTTACTCCACTTCGGATATTGATTATGATTACACGTATTACATAAGAATCCTCCATCTTTTAAGGATAGAGTTTCTACTCTTGTATTTTGACAATGTACACACCCATCCACGAATGGTTGAATTCCTTCGTGTTCGATGCAATATTTTAATACGATGCAAGCCCAGAAATAAAAGTCATCCAAGTCTTTATCCGCTGAATTCCAACATTCCAATAATGTATGAAATAGATTTTCTTCTTTTTTCGTTTTAGAAATCAAATCATGTAGTACAAAACAACAACTCGATTTAAATAGATCTTCTTGAATGTGATAATAATAATGAATGGTTTGTCCTTGTAGTAATAAAGGCATCTTCATTTTGTCTTCAATCATGAATTCATTATAAGAAAAAGGCTGTACAAGCCGTAAATTCTTAGAATTCACTTTGAACAGTCCTCTTGCGTATAAAGTTAAAATGGAGTCGTTAGTCAATACTTTGACTAAGCCATCCTTATCCTTATATTCACTTACACTTAATACAAGGGCTTGAATCTTAGTCTTCATCAATTTGTTCTAATTCGTCTAAACCGAATTCTTTGATCTTGTTTTCATGATTACGCCAGTTCTTTTCTACACGAACAAACAACTCTAAATCTACACTACATCCAAGCATATCTTTTAATTCTTTTTGTGCATCTAAACGAATGGAACGAATCATGTTCGCTTGTTTTCCAATCAAAATTCCCTTTTGCGATTCACGATCGACAACTACCATCATTTGAAGATACATACGATTACCACGTTTTTCTTTACGTTCTAAAATAACCGCTACACTATGAGGGATTTCCTCATGTGTTTTAAACAAAATCTTTTCGCGAACGATCTCACACATTCTAAAGTTAATATCATGATCCGATTTCATTTCTTCTGGAAACATCGGCTCTCCTTCAGGTAAGTATCCCTTAAATACGTGTAACAATTCGTCTAGATTATCCTTGTCTAAAGCACTGATTGGAACAATATCATTAAATTCATATTGGTTTTGCCAATAGACTAAACGTTTCAATAACTGCTCTTTTGGCAATTTATCGATTTTATTCATAATCAATACGACAGGTTTATGAAGTGTTTCAATTCTTTTTAAAATAAATGAATCCCCTGTTCCAAAAGATTGTGTACCATCTACGATCCATCCGATCACATCACAATCTTCCATAGCTGAATAGGCATTCTTATTTAATACACGTCCCAATTGTTGCTGAGGCTTATGAATACCTGGTGTATCCACAAACACATATTGACAATCTTCATGTGTTAAAATACCTGAAATATTGTTTCTTGTTGTATTTGGTTTATCTGACATGATCGCAATTTTTTCTTTCAACAATGCATTCAATAATGTTGATTTTCCAGCGTTGGGTCTTCCAACAATTGCGATAAATCCTGATTTATAATTTTTCATTCTACCTCCAATTTAAAATATTTTGGGCAAAAATACATAAAGCCCAATACAAGCTGCAAGCACACTGATAATAAAAACAGCTCCTGCAGCCATATCTTTAATATGTTTAGCTTGTTCATTGTGTTCTAATGAAATATAGTCTACGCATCTTTCAATGCATGAATTGATAATTTCACTAAACCATACAAAACTAATTGCACTGATCAACATCATCCATTCTTCAATGGAACAATGGAAGATAAAGCCAAACAATATGACAATCAATCCAAAGATGCCTTGAAGACGTATACTACGATCACAAGTAAAAGCGTAAAACAGGCCTTGAAAGGCATATATGAATCTACCTTTGAACCAATTCATCTAGAATTTCATCCTGTAAGGCAAACATAACCTTTTCATCTTCTTCTTTCATGTGATCATATCCCATCAAATGAAGTAAGCCATGACAGAATAAGAAACAAGCTTCTCTACGAATCGAATGACCATATGCTTTAGCTTGATCACGAATAGCTTGCACATTGATAAAGATATCACCAAGTTCATATTGATCTTCTTCAATCAACATGTCACTCATATCATCTTGAATCGCAAAACTAATGACATCTGTAGGACGATCTACATTTCGATAGTCACGATTGATTTCGTGAATCTGTTCAGGTGTTACATATATTACAGATAAACTCCAATCTCCTTTTCTTTCTAACACCTTACATGCACGTTCTAATATGTTTTCAAAATCTTTTTTGTATCGATAGACACTTCTATCTTTTGCGTTATTTGTAAAAATTATTTCCATGCCTAGATTATACACTAAAAAAAAAAAGAGTTCAAAACGAACTCTTACTTTGTAGTTTCTCTAAACATTTTTGAGAATGAGATTTCAATGTCTTTATTTTGTTTAACAGATTCATCATCCATTAACATCTTTGTTAGTAAACGCATCGCAACGGCACCTAAATCATATTCAGGAATGTTGTATGTAGAAATTGTTGGACGCATCATTGTTAGATATTTTGAATTCAATATACAAACAAGTTCTGTATCATCTGGAATTGAATATCCACATTCTTTACATGCATTCATCAATGCGATGGCTTGAGAATCACGGAATGTAATAACCATGCGGCTTGGCTTGTGAGATTTATAGTAGTCAGACAAGAATGTATAGCTTGATTTGTAGCTGTCATCATAAGTTACATATTTGTCGAAAACCAATCCTTTTTCTGCATAAGCACGATCTACACCCGCTTTTAATTGTTCCATCATAGAAAGATTTAATTTATCTTCTACCATAGAAATATCATCAATACCCTTTTCGAAGCATTCATTGACAAATTCATATGCCATACGTTCGAAGTTAATATATACATTTCCTACGTTGCCAATCTTTTGTCCTTTTAATTTACTTCCAACAACAACCATAGGAATTTGGTATTCATGCAACACTTCCATTTCATCTTCTGAGAAGTTGTCATTGAATAAGATTACACCATCTACACGTGACTTAATAATAGATTCAATCACATCTTGCATTTTTGAGATTCCCTTACTTGTAGTGTGGAACATGATGTTGTAATTATAAATTTTTGCGACATCCATTAGACCATTTAAGATTTTCGCATTGTACGCAAATAATTTTTCGCTCATCACAATTGAAATTGTAGTTGTTTTTGATAATGCCAATCCTTGCGCAATCGCATTTGGTTTATAACCTAATTTTTCAATAGCTTGTTGAACACGTAAACGTGTATCTTCACGTACCACATTACTATCATTAATAACACGTGATACAGTTGCTAAAGAAACATCGGCTTCTTTGGCAACATCATAAATGGTAATTCTTTTCATTCCTATTCGTCCCCCTTGTTAAATATTTTCTTCAATCCACTAAACAATGCTTCTGTAGCTTTACCAGTTACTTCTTCTGCTTTATCAACGGCACGAATAACAGAATCATTTGTACGAATTTCGTCTACTTTTTCATCCGCTTTATCAATCACCTTACGTAAAGAATCATTTTTTCTTAATGTTTCTTTTCCATATTTAAAGCCATCTACTACCAATCCAGCTGTGCCCTGTAAAAATTCTTTACCAGCCGAAACTGTTTGTTTAAATTGTTCACTCTCACTTACTTCAACCACTTTATCTTTTGTTGAAGAAAGAATATTTTTTGCATCATCCTTAGCTTGAGATAAAGCTTCCTTTACTTTTTCAGGATCTGAAGCGTCTTTTAATAAATCACGCAAATCATCAAATAACTTTTCAATTTTACTCTTAGCGTCCTCAATGATTCTTTCATTATCAGTATTTTCGGATTCATGCATCACTTCAAGTTCTAGCATCGATTCTTTTTCTAAATCATCAATTAATTGTTTTTCATCCATGTCATTCATCCTCCTTTGTTTCAATACTTTCTTTTCCATTCTTTTTATTTTGAAACCATTCTTTGGCATTTTGTACATTTTCACTAAGCGAACTCATCACACTCACAAACGCCTCTTTTGCGCTCTGATTTACTTCATCAACTGTGTTTGAGATATTTTCAGCTGTTTTTAATGGTGCATCTAATTTTTTCAATTGATCATTTGCCGTATCCAATGTTTTTGATACTTGTTTTAAAGTCTCAATCAACTGTTTTAAAAACAAAATCAAATAAATTAATGCGATAACACCAACGATTGGTAATACATATGAAAATGCACGAGCTAATGTACTCATAAAGATATCTAAACTCACAATACCACCTCAGAAAGATTATAACATAAGCTTTCTAACTAATCTATTTTTTTTGAAAGTTTTTTCACAAACGTGTAAACGCTACAATATTAATAAAGAGTATCTATCGATACTCTTATAAAATCTTCTCTAATTTATCTCTTAATAGATAGATGTCTTTACTAGACATAAAGATGAATGCTGCAGGAGCTAATTCTTTTAACTTTACAGCTGATGCATCATCTACATCTAATAAGATTGCGTTTGGACAACGATCCATTAAATCTTGAATTGTAACAGTAATCGTCTCATCTTCTCTAACGGCATTTTTAGGAAAATCCAGTAAACATACTTGATCCGCTGTATTTAAACTTGCCGCAAAGTCATCCAAGAAATATTGTAGACGCGAATAACGATCTGGTTTATATAGCGCAACAATTTTCTTTTCTGGGTATTTTTTACGAACTGCATCAATCATGTAACGAATTGCGGTTGGATGATGTGCATAGTCATCAACTAATACACTATCTTTCACTTCATCAATCACAAAACGACGGGCAATTCCTTTATATTCTTTTAAGCCTTGTACAATCAAATCAGCCGGCATTCCAAGAACGTGGGCTAGCGCAAAACATCCTAAGGCATCCTGCATAAATGGATCTCCTACTTCATTCAATTCTACATGAGCTAAAATTTCACCATTGTGCTTACAATCAAAATGCATGCCAAATGGACCTTGTTCAATGTTAACAGCCTGATAATCATTGCCATCTTCCATACCATATGTAGTAACTGGTATATTATATTGCATATTCTTTAAGTGTTTGTCATCCCCAAATATCACAATATGTTTTTTTACTTGGTTGGCAAAACTTTGGAATGCAGATACATAATCATCCATATCTTTATAATAGTCAACATGATCCATATCAATATTGGTGATAATCGCATAGTCTGGATGATAAGCCAAGAAATGTCTTTGGAATTCACAAGATTCTAACACAAAATGATTTGCGTTTTCTGGCATGTATCCATGACCATCCCCAATTAGATAGGCACATTCATCCTGCAAAGAAAGAACATGTCCTAAAATACCTGTAGTTGTAGATTTTCCATGTGTACCTGCAACACAGATAGAACTATATGACTCTAATAAAATGCCTAAATATTCATTATAATAATACGTTTTAACAGTCGGATTATCCATGGCCGCTTTTACTTCTGGATGAGAACTGTCAAAAGATAAACCAATGATAACTGTATCATTATCCTTAATATTTTCAGGATTGAATGAATAGATTGGAATATTACGAGCTCTTAATCCATCTTCTGTAAAAATATACTTATCAATATCGCTACCTGTCACTTCCTTGTGTTCATCATGCAAGATGCATGCTAAGGCAGCCATACCTGTACCTTTGATTCCAATAAAATGATAAGCCATTTTATTCACCTTCTTTATCAAATAAAGACGCTTGTTGTGTCGTTTCTTTTTTTGGCTTTTCTAACATTTCAGAAAGATTCATATTCGCCTTTTTATCTTTTACCTTATATTCAGGAATCGATTTTGCAGGTTGCATACTAGGAAGGTATGTTCCATACATTGGCGATAAAATCTGTGAGAAATCTTCATCTTCTGGTTTTTGTAAAGAAATCGCATCATGTACTTTATCAAATTCTTTTTTATCATCCTCAACATTTCCAAAAATTGGAGAAATAACAGGTTGATAATCTAAATCTTCCGCAACACGACGTACCTTTACTGATTTATGACGATCATATTTATATGCTTTTTGTTTCGGCTTTGTTTCTTCTTGGGCAATTGAATCTACATCTAAACCTTTAAAAATTGTAGATTTCTTTTCTTTAGGCTGAATAATTGCCTTTTCGAAAATAGGAGAATCCATAAAGTTTTCAGGATTGTCTTCAATAGAACTTGCTGCTTGTGCTAAGACAGGCTCTGGTTGTACTACAGGTTCAACAACTTCTGGTTCTGGTTTTACTTCTTCTTCCTGTTTTGTAGGCTCTTCTACGACTTCTTCTTCATCCTCTTCAATATCTTCATTGAAGATTGCATGCATTAAATCCTTTAACATATTTCCTTCTCACTTTCTATTGTTTTATTAAGATATGTCTCTATCTCTTCTTTTGTTTTACGAAGTGTAGAAACAAATCTTGAAATTTCTTTTCCATCCTTGAAACAAATAAAGCTAGGAATTCCCATCACTTCATACTCAATCGCAATATCCATACATTGATCACGATTTAAAGAATAGAACTTAAGATTACTAAATTCTTCTTCAATTTCAGGCATAAATGGTTTGATATACATACAGTCTGGACACCAAAATGCTGTAAACACCATAACTTGAATTCCTGATGTATCTAAAGCTTGAGTAAATTCTTCTTTATTTTTAATATCAATCATGTGAATATCTCCAAACACAACGATAGATTGGCTGTCCTAAAGAAATGAATTTTTGTTCATATTCTGTAATCGCATCTTCATCATGTTTATCTCGACGATAATCTACACTGATTTCGACCATCTTAAATCCCGCATTTTGAAATTCAATCAAACTATATTCAAACAAACTTGAATTGTCTGTCTTCATTTGAATCTCGCCATTTCTAGATAAAATACGCTTATATTGATCTAAGAATGTAGCGCTGGATAAACGTCTTTTCGCATAACGTTTTTTAGGCCATGGATCTGAGAAATTTAAGTGAATCACATCCACTTCACGAGGTCCAAACCATTCGCCGATTGAACTTGCATCGTCTTGAATCAATTTAAGATGTTTATCCGCTGTATCCTCATCATATTTTTTTGCGGCAATACCCGCTGCACTTTCATTCTTTTCAATCGCAATAAATCCAGTATCCGGATACATTTTTGCCATGTCTAAAGAATAATTTCCTTTTCCACAACCAATTTCAATATGCAAAGTATCTGTACCCAATAATTTTTTCCAGTTACCCGCTTGTTTAGATGGTTCTTTTATTAAACAATTTGCTGTAGGCAAATAATCTGTTGCCCACTTTACTTTACGCATTCTCATATTAACTACACAATGTCACGATCGCATCGGCATAAATGCAGATAGCCTGAAGTAAGTTATCTAATTTAATACCTTCATCACGTTGGTGACATCCTCCCACAAATGCATCAGTTTCAATCACTTCATTTGGAAGTTCAGGACCATAAGATACAAAGTTTTTAAATTTACGTGCATATGTTCCACCACCAATTGTGATAGGACATGAGAATGTATCGCCTGTATATTTTTGATAAACACTCATCAAGTCTTTAACTAAACGAGAATCTGGATCTACGAACAATGGTTTTGAATCTCCACGATTTTCAGCTTTAATATTTGAAGTTAAGCTTTCACAAGCTGCATCAAATTTAGCCATAATTTCATCACCATTTGTATCATTTGGATAACGAATATCAATTAAGATATCCGTTTTATTGTTTTCAATATTCACAATACCTGTATTCATTGTCAAGAATGACATATATAAACCATCTTTTTCAATGCCAACTGGTTTTCCCATCCAGTCTTTTAATAATGAATATAAGTCTTTTGATAGTTGATCATTATAAGCTTCACCAATAAAGTTTAATAATAAGACTGCTGCATTTATACCATTATATGGCATAGCTGCATGCGCAAAGGCACCATCAATATGTAGTGTAACTCCTTCTTCACTTCTTTTAATAGATCCTTTGACACCTTGAGTCGCACAATAGAATTTAAATAAATCTTCCTGTTGATAACTCATCACATCCACTGTAACATCGGCTTTACCAATAACGATATTTGGACGGCTTCCCGCATGAAGCTTTTTGATTACAGTTTCATCTGAACTAACTAAACCAACATGTAAGCCACCCTTTTCACCATAAATTACTGGAAAGTTTGCATCTGGTACAAATCCCATTTGGGGAACTTCAGCATGATCCACATAATAATTCATACATTCCATACCTGATTCTTCATCACATCCTGTAATCAACATTACTCTTTTTTTCAAAGGGATGTTTAGATCACGAATCATTTTTAATGCATAATAACCAGCTAGTGCAGGACCTTTATCATCCATGACACCACGCCCAAAGATATATCCATTTTCTAAAGTCACTTTTAAAGGATCTTTCGTCCATCCTTCTCCTAGTGGCACAATGTCCAAGTGTCCTAAAACACCAAATGTTTCTTCACCTTGACCATATTCCACAACACCTGCATATCCATCAACATCTTTGGCTTGAAAACCATCACGTTTAGCCATATCTAACATTGCATCTAATACGTCACGACAATTTTTTCCAAAAGGTGCATTTTCAGCTTTTGTCGATTCATCACGAACACTTTCATACGATACAAGTGTGTTTAAGTCTTTTAAGAAATCATCTTTATATTTAAGTACTTCTGTATTAAAATCCATAATTTTCACCTCTACCCAACTATTTTACCACATAGTCAAGAAAAAAGAACTCGTTTTTAACGAGTTCCTTACTTTTACGCTTCCGTTTTTTCTTCTTCTGTTTTTGGCTTTGGAAGTAAAGCTTTTGCGCTTACATTGATACGGCCTTTATTATCGATTTCTGTAACCTTAACATCGATAATATCACCAAGTTTTAATACATCTTCTACTTTTTCTACACGGTGATGAGAAATTTTAGAGATGTGTAGTAAACCGTCTGTGTTACCAAATAAGTTTACAAAAGCACCAAATTTTTCTAAACGAACCACTTTAGCAGCATATACATCGCCAACTTTAGCTACACGAACAATATCACTGATCATTTGTTTTGCTTTTTCGATTGTATCGTAATCGTTATGATAGATCACAACTTTTCCATCATCATCAATATCAATTTTTACATTGTCACATTGAGCTATGATTTCATTGATCATTTTTCCACCAGGTCCGATTACATCCTTGATTTTGTCTGGATCAATATTCATCATCGCAATCTTAGGTGCATATGGACTCAATTGTTTTCTTGGCTCAGAAATACATGCCAACATATTGTCTAAGATTTCTAGACGAGCTTTGTGAGCTTGTGCTAAAGCTTCTTCAAAGATATTTTTTGTGATACCTGTTACTTTGATATCCATCTGTAAAGCTGTGATACCATTTTTAGTTCCGGCAACCTTAAAGTCCATATCTCCAAAGTGGTCTTCCATACCTTGGATATCTGTTAATACAGTATATTTTCCTGAATCATCATCCATGATCAATCCCATCGCAATACCAGCTACTGGAGCTTTGATTGGAACACCGGCAGCCATTAAAGACATTGTTCCAGCACAAATACTTGCTTGAGAACTTGAACCGTTACTTTCCATAACATCTGCCACAGTACGAATTGTGTAAGGGAATTCATCAACACTTGGCAATACTTGAGCCAACGCTCTTTCACCTAAAGCACCATGACCAATTTCACGACGTCCTGGATTTCCCATACGTCCTGTTTCCCCAACGCAATATGGTGGGAAGTTATAGTGGTGCATGAAACGTTTTGATTCTACAACTGTTAAGTCATCAATAATTTGGTTATCATTTAATGCACCTAAAGTAGTTGTTGATAATACCTGTGTTTCTCCACGAGTAAATAATGCTGAACCATGAACACGAGGAAGTAAATCTACTTGTGAGTTCAATGGACGGATTTCATCGATTTGACGACCATCTGGACGTACTTTATCTTCGATGATCAAACGACGTACTTCGTCAGCTTCAATACCACGACAGATTTCACGAGCTTGTTTAACCGCATTGTTTTGATCTTTTTCAGATGCATATTCTTTGTTTGCGATCATTTCAGCAGCTTCATCTGTTAAATCATCAATTTTTCCATAACGTTCCAATTTTTCTTTAATTGAAACAGCTGCACGAATTTGTGCTTCAAAGTTTGCGCGAACTTCTCTATCGATTGTTTCATCAACTGCATACAATTCGATTTCACGTTTTTCTTTACCGCAAGCTGCAACGATTTCTTCTTGGAATGCACATAATTTTTTGATTTGTTCATGTCCAAACATCAATGCCGCAAGCATATCTTCTTCGCTAACTTCTTTAGCCCCTGCTTCAACCATGTTTAATGCTTGTGCAGTACCAGCTACAGTTAAATCGATGTCACTTTCTTCCATTTGAGCAACTGTAGGGTTGGCAACCAATTCTCCATTGATACGTCCAACTTTACAACCAGCAATTGGTCCATTGAATGGAATGTCTGAAATACATAATGCCAATGAAGCACCAAACATAGCTGCCATTTCAGGACTTGCATCTTGATCAACACTTAATACTGTGTTGACAACTTGTACTTCATTACGGAATCCTTCCGCAAATAATGGACGGATTGGACGGTCGATCATACGAGCTGTTAATGTCGCATGTTCGCTTGGTCTTCCTTCACGACGTAAAAATCCTCCTGGAATCTTTCCAACAGAATATAACTTTTCTTCAAAACTTACTGTTAAAGGGAAAAAGTCAATCCCTTCTTTAGCCTGGTTCGATGCACATGCAGTTGATAAAGTAACTGTATCTCCATAACGAATAATTACAGCACCATCTGCTTGTTTTGCGATTTCACCAGTTTCTACTGTGATCCCCCGACCACAAAAATCTAAATGAAACTCTTGTTTCGCCATTTTTTCACCTCAATCATACTTTTATATTCTATCAAATAAATGCTTAAAAAAAAAGTAATCTTTTCGATTACTTTCTTAAACCTAATTTAGCGATCAATGCTTTGTAACGATCTAAATCTTTACCCTTCAAGTAAGCTAACAATTTTTTACGACGTCCTACTTTTTTCATCAATCCACGTTGTGAATGGAAATCGTGTTTGTGTTCTTTGAAGTGTTCAGTTAAACGATTGATTTCTTCTGTCAATACAGCGATTTGAACTTCAGGAGAACCTGTGTCACCTTCGTGTACTGCATACTCTTGCATAATTGCTTGTTTTTCAGATTTTAATAACATTTTTCTTCCTCCATTTTATATTAGTCCTTCTCTACCGAGCGAAAGGTTGGAAGTTTCCAGACTCTCAGTACAAAAGCTATTAAACTATATCATTCAATCAACATAAAATCAACTAGAATCGTATTTAACATTTCAAGTCCTGCATCATTTAAAAAGATACAATCCCCATCAAAACAAAAATACGCACGATACTTATGCAATACACTTGCGTAGTGTACTTTAAAATCATTTTGATATTTCAAATTCCATTCTTTCATATTCAATCCAAACTTTGTACGCAAAGCCATCATGATCGCATCCATAGCTCGTTCAGATAAAGTTTCATTGATATAGGAAGAACAAGGACCCTTTGAACAATACTCCTTTAAGCTTGATGTATTATCATATCGAATTCCATTAATTCTTCCACTTGCACCACATCCAAAACCATAGAAGTCTTTATCTTGCCAATAAGCTAGATTGTGCTTGGAATAATGGCCAGGCTTACAAAAACTTGATATTTCATAATGAATGTAGCCAGCTGCTTCTAAAGTTTTTGTAATATATTCAAACATATCGGCTTCTAAATCACTATCACAAGGCTCTACACCGGTTTTTCCAAAAATAGAATTCTCTTCAATCTGCAAAGAATAAATGGATAAATGTGGAATATCTAGACTTAAAAAGATTGATATATCTCTTTTCACATCCTCTAATGTTTGATTTGGAAGTCCAAAAATCAAATCAATCGAAAAAGTCGATATTGCACTTTTCTTGATATTTTCAATAACAGAAATTGCCTGACTAGCTGTATGTTTTCTATGACAAACTTTTAATAGATCATCATTAAAGCTTTGTACACCCAAACTAATACGATTAACACCTAAGTCAACATAAGATTTTAATTTATCTTCATCTAAAGATTCAGGATTGCATTCTACCGTGAATTCATCAATATCTTTAGGAAAACAATTTCGTATCGAAGCAAATTCAGAAACACTTAATAAACTTGGGGTTCCCCCACCAAAATAAAGAGTATGAAGATTTGTAATCTTATACCCTTGAATTTCTTGTATTAACTTTTCTTTCCAATTTGAAAAAAACTGTTCATTTTTTTGAATACGAACAAAGTCGCAATACGCACATATGGAATCACAAAATGGAATATGTACATAACATGAAGGTACCATTAGTCGTCATCCATACTTAAAACGGCCATGAAGGCTTCTTGAGGAATCTCTACAGATCCTACCATCTTCATACGTTTCTTTCCTTCTTTTTGTTTCTCCAACAATTTCTTTTTACGCGAAATATCTCCACCATAACATTTTGCCAAAACATTTTTACGCAATGCCTTAATATTTGTACGCGCAATGATCTTACCACCAATGGCTGCCTGCACTGGAATTTCAAATTGTTGTTTTGGAATCAAATCTTTTAATTTAATGGCCATCGCATTACCACGATTGTACGCAAAATCTCTAAAGACAATTGTTGATAAAGCATCGACAATCTGTCCATTTAGTAAGATATCCATCTTCACCAATGAACTTGTACGATATCCACTAAATTCATAGTCAAAGCTTGCATATCCTTTTGTACAAGATTTCATCTTATCAAAGAAATCATAAATGATTTCACTCAATGGCATTTGATAAACCATCATCATACGAACATCATCTAGCACTTGAAGATCTACATATTCTCCACGTTTTTTCTGACAAAGATCCATCATAGGACCCACATATTCTTTTGGTACCATAATGTCACACTTAACATATGGCTCCTCAATATGATCCACTTTTTGAGGTTCAGGTAAAGCCGATGGGTTATCGATTTCTTCCATTGTACCATCCGTTTTATAAACATGATAAATTACCGAAGGACTTGTTGCGATAAGACTTAGATTGTATTCACGCTCTAAACGCTCTTCGACAACATCCATATGTAATAAGCCTAAGAATCCACAACGGAATCCAAATCCTAAGGCTTGTGAAGTTTCTGGTTCAAAATGTAAAGCTGCATCATTTAATTTTAATTTGGATAAAGCTTCCTTTAAATCATCATAACGCGCATTATCCACTGGATATAACCCACAATATACCATTGGATGCATTTCACGATATCCAGATAATGGTTTACTTGCAGGATTAGATGCCACCGTAATCGTATCACCAACACGAACATCTTCGATATTTTTAATGGCTGCACTTACCCATCCTACATCACCACAATTTAATTGGTCTTCTACCACTTCTTTTGGAGTACGAACCCCGACTTCTGTAACTTCATATTCAGCGCCTGTTGCCATAAAGCGAATCTTATCTTTAGGTTTGATTGTTCCATTCTTTACAGATACAAAGGCAATGATTCCACGATATGAATCGTAGAAAGAGTCAAAGACTAAAGCTTGTGTAGGTGCATCTTTATCACCTTTTGGACTTGGAAGTTTATGTACGATTTCTTCAAGTACCTTATCGACATTTAATCCAGATTTCGCACTAATTTCTACCGCCTCGCTACAATCCAAGCCAATTAAGTCTTCAATTTCTTTTTTAACCACTTCTGGTTGTGCACTAGGAAGATCCACCTTATTTAATACAGGTAAGATTTCCAAATCATTTTCGATGGCTAAGTATACATTTGCCAAAGTCTGTGCCTGAACACCCTGTGCTGCATCGACGACTAGTATGGCTCCATCACATGCAGCTAAAGAACGAGACACTTCATATGTAAAGTCGACATGGCCTGGTGTATCAATAAGATGGAACAAGTAGTCTTGTCCATCTTTGGCATGATATACAAGTTGTACGGCATTTAATTTAATTGTAATTCCACGCTCTCTTTCTAGATCCATTGAATCTAGAATCTGATCTTTCATTTCACGTTTTTCAACCGTATCCGTAAGTTCTAAGATACGATCGGCTAACGTACTTTTTCCATGGTCAATATGTGCAATGATACAAAAATTTCGAATATTCTTTTGATCCATATATTTCCCCCTACTCTACAATATTTCCTACTAAGTTTCGTCCTTGTCCATTAAAGAAGCTCGTACAATCCATGACTGGTTTTCCTTCCATTTGACAAGTTTCAATCACAAGTGTACCTGAATGTAACCCAATGCCAAGTTTGTTCTTGCCAATCTTAATAAGAAGTCCAAACTCGTTTTGTTCATTTAAATAACTTGCCTTTAAGATTTTAAATTTCTTTCCTTTTAGTAATACATAAGCTCCTGGTGCATCTGAAAAAGCACGAATCTGATTTAATATATGTTCATCATCCTGATTTAAATCAATATGCTCTTCTTCTTTCGATAAAACTGGTGAGAAGATAACCTTGCTTTCATCCTGCTCTACATATACTGCCTTACCTGAACAGATTTCTTCAAAGTGATCTAGTAATAATTCTCCAGCACAAATACCCATCTTATCAAATAAAGATGTTGAGTTATCACTCGGTAAAATCTCAATTTCTTTTTGTGCAAGAACTGGACCTGCATCCATTTTAGGCGCCATCTTCATCAACGACATACCACTGACTTTATCGCCATTCCAAATAGCTCTTTGAATAGGCGCTCCCCCTCTATACTTAGGAAGTAAAGATCCATGAAGATTGACACAACCATATTGAGGTAAGTCCAATACTTCTTTAGGTACAATTTGTCCATAAGCACAAGTTACAATTAGATCGGGAGCAAAATCAACAATTTCTTGATAATCCAATTTAATCTTCACAGGCTGAAATATAGGAATATTATATTCTAAAGCTACTTCTTTCACTTCAGAATAAACAACCTGTTGTTTTCTACCCTTTTTCTTATCCGGCTGCGTTACCACTAAGCCAACATGTATATTGTTTTCTAACATTGTTTTTAATACGACACTAGCAATTTTGGGTGTTCCCATAAAAATAATGCGTCTATTTTCCATATATATCACTCCAATACTAAAGTATTATAGCGTATTTTTTTGAAGTTGTGTTGCATTAAATCTAGAAATTTGCTATAATCCATTTGCAAATTTATGTCAGGAGGTGCACTTCATGCCACAGATTAAATCTCAAAAGAAACGTGTTAAAACAAATAACAAGGCTCACAAATTAGTCGTATCTAAAAAATCAACATTGAAATCAAGTATTAAAGCTGTATTAGCAGCTGTTGATGCTAAAGATAAAGAAGCTGCTGTAGCAGCTTACAACGACTGCAGTTCTAAATTAGACAAAGCCGTAGCTAAAGGTATTCACCACAAAAACTACGCTAGCCGTCAAAAAGCACGTTTAGCAAAAGCTATTAACGAAATCGCGTAATGAAGCATTAAGAAGTCATATGACTTCTTTTTTTATTGGCGGAAAATATGAAGAATCATGAACCAAACCAAACTACAATCAAAGCCATTGAAGAAGCTGAACAGATGATAAATGATCCAAACTCACCTTCCTATTCAACCATGGAAAAATTAATTGCTGCATTAGATGAATAATCGCACCTCGTAATTGAGGTGCTTTTTATCGCATATAGACATATTTAATAAATCAAGATATAGAGCTAGTATTGACACTTATACAACGTTTTATACAAATTGACTTATGAGCATATATATTTATTTCGGATACCGCTTAAGATATTATTGATTTTCATGAATTCACCTCAAAACATCTTGCTTACAATCATCATTATATAACTCACTATATTGAAATAATGTTGATAAACTTGTAGATAATATGTCATTACATTTCTTTTGCTTCTGAAGGTAAATAGTATAAGTTTATTTGATGATAATAATGTCTATATCGTTTTTTATTAAATGTGACTTTCAGAAAAAAATCAACGTAAGTAATTAATCGATATGTAAATACCTTTTTAGCTCATCAGAAAAATTATTATGATTAAAATTATCTACAATATCTTGTCTATTGCGGATATAGATACATTTATCCCATTTGTTATTATTTAACTCAAAAATTCCAATGATTTGCTTTTCAGATTGGGTATTTCTAGAATTTCTTGCTTTTCTAAGACTGCGAGCGCGATTGTTTTCTCCAACAAAACAAATTGTCATATTTTCCGTATCATTTCGAATAGCACAAGAAAAAGTAAATGTATTTGTAACCAATCCAGAAATAAATAAATTCGTTGACGCATCCGCATGCAAAAACTTATTTAATTTTTTTAAAATATTATTTTTGACTCTTAATGTATTGTAGTCATAATGTTGTTCGTCTCTTATATTGGAATTAGTAATAGTCCCATTAAGGCAAATGTCAAAGAAATTACTTTCTGATACTCGAGCTATTGATAATCCTGTAAAATGGCAGAAATCTTGCTTTTTAAATGTTATTGAACAATACATATAATCTTCTGTAACAACGACAAAAGTTTTATCTTTTAAGAAGTGATTATAGTAACAACTTCCTTGAATTGCTCCTTTACGTAATCGCTCCTTTTGACCTGGTCTTAATATATTTTGATTCGTTCCCATGTGTACCTCTAAAAAAAATAAGGAGTATCACTACTCCTTTTAATGCATATCTGGTAAGTTTTTCTGTCGGTTGTCGACAATGATTAGACATGAGCGTTTACCGTCTCTCATCCGACTACAACTTTTCTCTCGGTTGTCGAGTATGTAAATAGACATGAGCGTTTACCGTCTCTCATCCGACCACAACTTTTATAGATGCTTACCACATCTAAAAGTATTGCTACCTTCAATACTATTATACCAATAATTACCCGAAAATCAATCAATGCATTCTCAAAAAAAATATCACACCTAACGTCCAAAACAGTAAACAAAATGATAATATATTTTTCTCATATTCAAATGTAATACCCAACTCTCAAACAGAGTCATTTGAAAACAGATTCAATTTTATTTCAATTCTTTGATTCAATAGTATCTCTTTCATTGCCTGAATACACTTGATCAAGCATGTTTTATCCGCATTATTTGGTCCATATATTGCCGTTGTCTTATTTGTTGGATCCAATAAAAATACAATTTGATTATTAAATACAAAACAATTCTTAACGCTCAATTCAATAATCATAATAAACTACTTTTGTCTTTCATTAAATCACCTTAATCGACACTATGAATTTCTAAAATAAAAAATGAGCAAGGTCATCCCTTGTTCATCATTAAGTTTAGACAGAAATATTCAAAGCCATCATCCTTATCAATCTTACCCATTTTCATTTGTTGATCAAAATCAGCAAGTAGTGATAAGTTATAAAGTAAGGTTTCACTTGAAAAGCGCATAGCCTTCTGCATATTGAGTTTTACACGATATGGATTGGCCTTTAGTTCTTGAGCAATTGTAGCTTGTGCCTTGCCTTCATCCATTAATACGCGTACTTGAAATAAAAAACGAATTTGACTAGCTAGTAGTGCAACAATGGCTACTGGTTCTATATTCAGTTTTCTAAAGTTACGATAATAAGCTAATAATAAGATTCCATTTTGACTAAAGAAAGCATCCACCATTTTAAAGATGTTATTCATAGGTTCTACGACAAGTAAATTTTGTACATCTTCAAGCGTTGGATTGTTTGAATAGATTGAAATCTTTTCTATTTCATTTTGAATACACATAGGATCCAATCCCATTCTTGATGTCATCCAATCTAATGTTTTAAAATCCACCTTTACGCCAAATTCTTTTAATTTATCTTGCACATAAAATTTTTGTGACTTGTCATCTAAAGCTAAACAAGAATGTAGTGTTGCACAATTACAGATTTCTTTAACCTTTTTCTTTCTCGTATCCAATTTATCATTTGGACAAATGAGAACTAAAATCATTTCGGTATCTTTTCTTAAAAGAAAAGGATCTACTTCATAATTTGTCGTATTCTTACTCGATAAGAAAGTGCAATTATTGACAATGATCATCTTGTCATCATCAAAGATCGAATAGGCATCTAGATCTTGTAAGACATTTGAAATCTCATCTGTTTGTGCATCATATACATTCACATTTTCCTGAATAGAATGTCTTTTTTTAATGGCCTCTAACTTCATAGAAACCATGCTTTTACCTTTTCCATATAAAATATAAATCATGACTTTATTGAACTAACACACTCTGGCGAGTGTGGGCTTTTTTTTAATATAGCCTAGCTCT